>OGWM01000049.1_pt1 | contig 16409 bp, 24 predicted proteins | sample 1576041 | NCBI WGS metagenome assembly OGWM01 (sample SAMN07581538, study PRJEB24739) | freshwater metagenome | place: Singapore | collected 2015-01
GTTTCCCAGTCACGATACTGGCGCGCAGTCTTGCAGCTTCGTCGTGCGAGTCAGCGCGGTGATTGCCACGCGTGCAAAACCGATCAGCGCTGAGATGTTTAGGCAGCGCAAGTGCGAACTGGTTCTTGACGTTATCCTCGGACAGCAAGTTCTTGAGGGTGCGTGGTTTTGTCTGTTTCTTAATTTCATTATTTTCAGTATTCATGGTAGTTTAGTTTTGGTTGTTCAGAAGGCAAAGGTGAAGACTAGGAAGGCGGCGCCGAATCCGCACGCTATGCCGAAGCAGTAGAGCGCAAGAATCGCGATTAGTAAAGAGTTGTCTTTCATGATCAGAATGGGATGTCGTCTGTGTTGTCATCCATTGTTGTCCGCTTCGATGCCGATGATTGCGGCATGTTCCTATCGGGGAAAACGTAAGTTTTTGCATTGCCCACAATAGGCGTTTTCTCCTTCGCTAGTCGTTGCTCCTTAGTTGGCGAGATAACCAACATGTGAGTGTTTCCGTATTGATCCTCGCCATCGCGGTTTTCGCGCATGTCAATGTCAAGGTAAAGCGCGGTTTTGCCTTGGTATAGCTGGCTTTCTTCAATGTCGATTATCAGGTATGCCCTGCCGTTTTTGTTCGGTTTGATTGCGGCAGATGGTATTTTCAATAAATCAATTTTTAGTTTGTGTAATTGGTTGCTCATAGTGTTTTGATTTCGATTTGTGCGTAGATTTGTTCAAGTTTTCTGATCGTATTTGTGATTTCCTGCTTTGCGCTGGCTAGCTTTTCGCGTAGTTGCACGATCTCATCACTGGCTGCGATGATAAGCTCGGACGGCAACGTGATCTTGCATGCTTCTAATTGCTGCGCGTCCTGCGCAATGTATAAAAACAAGTTCACCGAATTGTTTCCCGTTGCCGCCGTCGCCTGAACATTTGACGACGACAACGGGCCTGTTTCCCGGTCTGCCACACGGCAGTGAGAGTGTTCTGTGATCATGACAACGAAATCCCCCTTTGCTTTAGTAAGGATTTGATTGCGGCGATCCTGAGGATGTCCCAGCGGTCGTGTTGGTTTTTCTTTTGCAGGTCGCGAAGGATTCTGACCAGCGTGTCTGTGCTGTAATCCCCCAATGCGTCTTTGTGATTCGTCATATCAGTCATTTTGTATTGTTTCCTGTTCAATGTCCTCATTCCAAATGCCGTCCGTAAAATTGCCGGGACGACAGGTCGGGCAGTCATCAGCCCCGCACAATCCATCCTTGCAATGGAAGTAGCTTCTGCCTTTTTCGCTGTAATCGTCATTGCGGTCATCGTCCCACATAGCGGCTTGCGTAATAGGTTGCCGCGCCGATTGCCAGTGTCGCAACAATGCGCGTGATGATTTTTTTCAAGCGACTGTGCCGCTTCCGGTTTCTGTTGCAGTATTTCAGTGTTTTTTCAGCGTATTTTTCGTTTAGTGTTTTCATAGTTTTGATTCAATGTATTTTGATGGAGATTTTTCGCCGCGCTTGCTTTCAATTTTCGCCCAAGTGTTGCGATGTAAAGTAATACTGCGAGCAATCTTATTTCTTGCTTTTTTTATGCCAGGCTTGCGCCCGGCTCCAATGCGTTTTCCGCCGCGTTGTTTTGTTTGGTTCATTTTAAGATTATCGTTTAAGAAAATTGGCTATGTCGCGCAACTCAGTGACAACATGTTCTGCGCTGCCAACGTGAGCCCATTTAAGATGGTCGCTTCCCGGTGCTGGTAGGTCGTAAAAACTATCGCGAATTTGTTGCATGACTGCTTCAAATTCTGCCGCGTATTTTGTCATTGCGTTGTCGCGCATTCGTTCGTTGATTTCTTTTTCTGTAAGCATGGCTGGTGTTGGTTGACGGCGCTAATCATAGTGATTTTTTGATTATTGTAAATAGCTTTTTTCATAATTCTTCATTTTCCTTGTAGGTACAAGGATTCCAGCGCGGGAAATCTGCAATTCCCGATCGGGAAATCTGCGGGAAATGGCGAGATAACCCTATGCAAACCCTATGTAGGATCAATGCACCTTGCCGTTGATAATCATTAGATTGAACAACGAAAAATTCCCATCGGCCTGCATGTCCTGAATAGCGAATCCATGCGTCCAGTTGTTCGATATTGCATACTCGGGAGAAAGGTCACAAAGACAGCCGGTAGTCCAACAGCTTGTCACTTTTTTATCACCCGCACTGATGATGCCGATTGCGTCCGTATAGTTTGAGTGCTGGTGGAAATGGCCGCAGATTGAAGTTGTCCTGAGACGGTCATATAAACGCTTGGCCGCACATACCGGATTTGCAAGTCCTTTCGGCAATTCGTGGCCGTGCAGGATGAGAAGATTTCCAGATTTGATAACCTGTTTTGATCTCACAACTTTGATTTTAAGCTCGTCCAGTTTCAGCAATGACTCAAGAGAACATTCCGGCACGTCGAGCAACAACGGCGCATTCTTCTTTAGGTATTGCTCCAGGCGGTCGTCGTGATTGCCGAACTTAAAATAAATGTCAGCTTTCGGAAATGCCGAACGTATCATGGCAAGACCTTCCCGGCATGTTTTAAGCTCGTGTTGCAAGTTGCGCCGCCTCGGGTCTGGCTCCCATCTCGATACGCCGTAGTTTTCAATGGTGTCGCCGTTGAGGATGACGGTATCGCATTCTTTTTTGTAACCGTGCTCGAGTGCCACCATCAGCGCGGCCTCATCGTGGAATGGGAAATGGATGTCTGACAGAATCAGCACTTTGCGCTTTCCAGAAATGACAACCGGCTCCGTCACTTCTGCAGTCGATTTCGGCATGAGACTTCGCCAAGGAGTTTCGCGTATAAACCTAGCTACTGGTGTTACGCTTTTCCCAACTGCACTTTTAGTCCCGACGTTCCCCTGCGATCCACGAATTGCCCGAATCAACGTTCTTGCATTTTCCATTGATGGAAAAATTCCGGGATATGACTTGTGCAGTTTTTTTGCCATCATGTGATTTGAAATGTTCGGCATTCGATCCATTTCTTCCATTGCAATTTCTTTTTTCGTCATGGCGGTGATATGTTGAGTGTTTGATTGTTGATTGCGTCCCAGGCTGGAAAAAAAATGTTTTCAATTGCTCGAACAATCGGTTCCTCGTCGTATCGTCTCATGTGGGAAATTCCTGCGATCTCTAATGCCGCGTGTATCATTTCATGGCGTAGAGTAGTTATGCAGACGGATGGATCGGTGACGTTGCTGCTGATAACAATCTGCCGCTCGTCGAAGCGCATCAGTCCGTATTCGTGGATGTTCTCACGGATTATTTCAAACTTAAGTCCGCCGATGTATATGTGGGTCATTGGCGGCATTGTTCTAGGTGTTATGCAATGACCTTCAAAACGTAAGGAATCACGTTCTGTTCACATCGGTTCATAAGCATATAGACGGTAGTTTGAAAACTGTTCCATTGCGCTGGAGGGATGGTCTGACACCCGAGCGAACTTGTCCCATTTACGCCGCCTCGATGAATGTTTATTGCCATTCCAAAACTAGGCTTGCCGCTGCGTGTCACTGGCAATTCCTCGTTAGGAGTTGCTGGTCTGAATGCAGCGTAACCGAGCGGCGACGCGATCTTGTGCTTTCCTTTTTTGTAAAGGTGAACTCCAGGCGACAACACGGCTACATCCGGATTTTGTTTATCAGAGTAACTTGGATCGGTGTTGGCGTTCCAGCTCCCAAAAAAATCAGGAGCAATGACGAAAATTGCGTCGTCGTAAATTCCGCGGTCGTTTTTCCCAGGCTCTCCCATCGAATCCCGGTAATAGCCACGGATGCCGATAAGAACGACCTGATATTTCTCAATCACCCAAGTTGGCACCTTTGCGAGTATTTCATGCCTTTTAGCTTGTGGTCGGCTGGATGGAATATTGCTCATGGTATTTGTCGGAAGATTTCCTGATAAATGGTGTCATCGCCGCTGTCGAAGTCGTAACTGTAATCTTTTTCCTCAATCATTTATTGTCGAGGATTGTGATAATTGCAGGAATGATTTCTTTGTCCACGGTGTAACTCGCCTTCGGAGTTGCAATCGTGCAAGACGATAGAATCATCGCGGCAATGATAAATGCTAGGCTGTGTTTTAGTTTCATGATAGTTTATTTTTTCAAGATTTGATAAAGACTTGCCAGACCAACGATCAAACCAACAACAAGTCCGCTGATTCGTAGCGAGTATTCGATATTTTCCTGCAATGATGTTACCACGCCCAGCATGGGTGTGATGGTTCCAATCGCGGTGTGGTAAATGTCCTTGTTCATGTTATTTAGTAGCGTCAGCGGCTTTGATTAAGCCAGCCCCGGCCATGACTGCAGCGAAAGCTGCGGCAAGGTCTGGATTGTCGCCGGACAATAGCTGAATGGCTACGTTGGCAACTGTGGCAACGATGGTTAGGATTCCGAGTATAGTGGTCTTCATGGTTCTATTTGTGGTTCTGGTTGTGGTTCTTGAATCGGGATAGGGACAACGGTAAAAACGCCGTTTGCAAAAACAACCTCGCGCATGGCACCGATGACCGCACGTGTCTCGATGCCGCAACGTTCGGCCAGGTCGTTAAGCAATTCGGCTGATTCCGCGTGATTTGTAAACACCGCTTGCAATTTGCTTGCACCAATTTCTGCAAACATAGCGTTCAGACGGTCATCAGGAAACGACCAGAAAACGTTGCGGGAATTGTTGAGATGTTCAATTCCCGAAACGATGTTCGCAATGACCGGACGCAAGGCTGCGTTCACGGTGTCAATGTCCTTCTGTGCTTGTGTTTTTTCGGTTAATTCAATCATGATTTTATGAGGATGTGACAGCTTCCCATGCGGTGCCGTTGTAAAAATTCAGTTTGTTTGTTGTGGTGTTGTAAATCATAAGACCAGCAGGAACGCTGGTGATGGCGTCACGCTCAGCAGAAGTCATGCGCGGCGGTAGGAATCCTTTTGTTGTGCTGGTCAGGTCGAGAACTGATTTGACGCTAGGTGTCGTAGTGCCAATACCGACTTCTCCGGTTGCCAGAATTGACATCCTCACATTGCTTGCGCTTGTCGTGTATATCCTAACCGCTTTTGCTGTGTTCGTTCCGAGATACATCTCACCAGGATAAAAGCTCGCTGACGAGTTTCCTGTGCCAAATGCCGCCAGTTGGGTTCCCGCGTCTCCATATAATTCAAATCCGGTGTATCCACCAGCCGCTGAGTTTTGGGCGCGAAAAATGCCTGCATTATTGTTTGATGAAACGATGTGCAATGGTAATGCCGGAGTAGATGTGCCGATGCCGGTAAACCCTCCGCTAGGTTGTATGATTACATACGAACTTGTCCTTGTGGCGTTTGTTGTGCCTTGCAGCGTCAAGTCGTCATTCGCTGCTGTCCCGCCGTTGAGCGTTGCTCCGGTGATAGTTCCAGTCACTAGCAGATTGCTAATTGTCGGCGAAGTAGTCCCAACTGGCCCACCCGTGCCGCTTGGTGTTCCTGAGAGCAACGTAGCGACTCCTGTCCCTAGTCCGCTAACTCCGGTTGAGATCGGGAGGCCAGTGCAGCTTGTAAGAGTTCCCGCGTTCGGTGTCCCGAGTGCGCCGCCATTGACGACAAACGCGCCTGTGCTGCCCACGTTGACCGCAAGAGCCGTAGCAACTCCTGTGCCGGGAGTGGTTGTGGCGAGTGTAGTAAGTCCGAGCGCGGCTTGGTGCAATGGCAGCGAGCCGGGTCCGTAACTGATGCTTGAGAAATCAAATGCTACGTCTCCGTTTAATCCGGCGTTATACAATTCAGGATCGTCTTGAAAAACAGCCGCGCCCGATCCTGTTTCATCCGTCAACGCCGCTGCTAGGTTGGCAGAGGTTGGGGTTTCTAGGAATGCTGCAACGTTTGTGCCAAGTCCGCTGACTCCGGTGGAGATTGGTAGTCCTGTGCAATTGGTGAGCGTGCCGCTTGATGGCGTTCCAAGTGCGCTTCCGTTGTAAATGAGCGTCACGGCACTATTAGTCCCATTTTTGAACTGCGGTGCTCCTGTCGTGCTTGAAAACCATGCAGACCGCCCAGCAACAAGCGTAGGCGTTGTTCCGTTTTTTGTCAGGAAATGCCCAGCCTCGGATGTGCTTGGATTGCTGAAAAAATGCCCTGTGCTTGTCGTGTTAACGGTTATGCTGATGTTACCAGCCGTTGCACCCCATGTCAGGATTGCCGTGCCTGCGCTGTTTCGGAGTGATGCGCCATCAGTTGCAGATTCAGCTTGATAATTGTTGCCTCTGTATTTTGCTGCACCAACATCGCCGCCAAAGAAAGCTCCGCCTGTTTCGTCACGGCGGACAATCGTGTTTGCCGTCGCCGCCGATGTTGGAGTTTCCCATTCTGTCGCGTAATTGGTCGAGCTAGTCTTTTTAAGGATGTCGTTTGCAGATCCACCTGCTGCCACTCCGGCCCCGACTGCCGCTTCGTTAATAACAATCGTAACCGCATCTTCGTTCAGCGTTGCGCTGACGATAACGTCGGGGTCATTTTCTGCGACGGCAATTGTGATGGTGTCCATGTTAGGTTCGTGTCGCGTCTTTAATGATTTCGAGCGTTCCGGCAAGGTAAGTTTTGATTGTGCCGGATGCCGAGGTAGTTTCGATGCTCCAATACCAAACGCCGACTTCCAGAGTCATTGGCGTAATTGGTGAAACTGTGAAATCGTAGGTGTTGGCGTTGTTGATGACGATTCCCGACGTGCTGGAAAGCGATAAGCCGAGCGTTCCATCCTCGTCCCGAAACATCATTCGGACGCTGGCAAGGTCTGAATCAAACGTGTTGCCCGTCGATGAGTAAACGCAAGACAAGCCGTTCCACGTGTCGCCGTAAACAACGGGAGTTAGATTGAATTTGCCGGGTTTCATGAGGATTTGCCGATTGCGGTAATTGTTAGATTTGTCGCGGCTGCGGTCGATGTCAAAGTCAAGTCAGCGGTCAGGAGTGTATCGGTGATTCCTGCGGTGTTCCATACTTTCGCTGGCAAATGAAAAACATCCGTGCCGTTACCTGCGCCTGCAGATCCGCTTGTGACGTTGATCTCTAATGAATAAAGCCTGGCCATGGTTGCAAGCGTGACTCCCTCAAAGTCTTTGCCGTCTCCATCCGTGATTCGGACGCCGGATGATACCACGCCAGCAGTCGTGTTTGCGCTTGTTGCAGCCGCTGTGATTCCAAGTCCAGCCGGAATGGCAAGATTTGTGCCTGCCTCGTTAGCGTATTTGTAGCCGTTAGCATCCGACTTGCGCGTCATGATTATGTCCGCTCCTGAACTTGTCACAGTCCAGACGGCTGCGATTGCCGTGTTTGCCGCTAATCCTGCCGCAAGTGCCGCTGCGACAAGCGCGGCGGTGTTGCTGGCAGTTGTAAGAGCGACAACCACAGTTAGCGGTGATCCTGTCACTGCTGCGCTTGTAAATGTCAACGAACAGTTGCCGTTAGACGTTGCGCCGCTTGCCGCAACAACCGTGGCTGTTTCCACTTGCGCCGTCCCAGCTACGTATGCAGCCGATCCGGTCGCTACGCCAGATTGTAAGTCGATTGTTGCATATCCGCCTGACGTGACAAATTCGATTCCGATTGCGTAACCGATGTCTGCTGTTGGAAATTGCACTGCCGTTTGACTTGCGCCAATCTGTACAATTCCCGTGACAAGTGCCGATGTCGCCTGTCCCTGGCAGTTGCTCCCCGTAATCGTTTGTGCCGCTGAAATTGCCATGTAGTCATTTTATGTTAGATTCCCCGCATTGTCAAGGTGCGTCATAGTATGCTCCTTTGTCCGATCCTACTGTAATTGAATTATTTGCGTCCGTTGAAACAAAATGCAAATCGTCTGGAATTGCGATATTTCCGCATGTAATGTCGGATTTCCGCCACTGCTTCACGGTTGATTCTCCAGATGATCCGGTTTGTATCTGCCCGATGTAAAAAACTGCCTGCCCACACGATAAGCCGGTTACGAAAGTTGCCGCGTAAGTTGCAGCGTCGGAATAAAGCGTATATGTGCTGCTAATTCTAACGGTCGCCCCACCTGCACGGTAATCGTTTAGTTTATCGTAGTCTGTCTGCCTACTGCCATATCCAAGCGATTCTGTGATTCCGCTTGTCACCCAAACGCCGTATGTCGTGGATGCTGACAACGCCATTTCTCCAAGCGCGCCTGTGTCAAAATCATCTCCACGAAATGCCCCCGCGCTGCCATCGTAAGCCAACGACCGGTCTTCGGAAATCAGCGCAAAATTGCTTGATACGCTAATGAGCTTCATTACGGTAAATCGGCCAATCTGCATTTGCATCGTGTAATCCGATCCGTCGTAGTTGACAAAAATCTTGTAGGGGTGGACGTAGCCTCCGCTTTGCGTTTGCACATTGTCGATTGTTCCACGGGTTTTTAGTCGATCAAGTGCCGTCCTGACTTGGTTTGCCCAATCTGCCGTGATAGGTTGATCCCGTCGCGCAACGGGCGGTAATGCAATCGGAATGTTCGTTGGTCGTCCCATTACGTCGGTTTAGTATAAATTGTTGTGTTCCAAACTGTTCCCGGTGGGCTCATAGTCCAAGTGATTGAATAATCGCTGGTAGTTTCCGTGCCTTGTTTTGTCTGACTGTCGGTGATTCCGGTTAGTCTCCAATTCCTACCCGCAATCACCGGAGGATCTCCGTCAGGGTCAGGATCAATCCATCCATGCTTCGCAAGATATGATGCGTCAACGCCGCCTTGATTCGTCGCGCTGTGCGTCCATTCAATTTGTGACGCTTGATAGGTTTCCTGCTTTTGATCGCAGATGATGTTAAACCAAAGAATTGCATTGGCGTTTGTGATGTTTTTCCCGTTTTGTCCAAGCGGGTCACATAGGTAAATGTTTGTTGTCGTCCGTGTCCTTGACGGGTCGATCTTCATTTCTCCTCGAATAACTTGTGCAATCAACTGTTGATCCACCGCCGGCAATGCCAAAAATGCCGGATGTGTCATAATCGGTGCTTCTGCTTCGCTTGCGTTGTATGCGTATGTCCCGCTATCGTTGTTTTTGTCAAATTCCCAATCGGCTGAAAATCCGGTATAACTGACGAAAATCTTTGTAATCCCCCCAGGTTGATGCTCATGCTCTACCGAGTCAACGGTTAAAAAATTCCACTTTGTTGATAAGTTAGGATACAGCACGGTGACAGATTGCCCCTTTTGAAATGCCGTTTGAATTGCCGTGGACTCAAAATCAAACTTCCGACATGTAAACGTCTGACTTCCAGTCCACATTCCTTTATTGTCAAATCCGGCCTTAAAATCCGGCCCCGGAATCCAAGTGTAAGGAGTAATTCCGTATACGTTAGAAATGCTGCTCATTGAAATACTGCGCCTCCATCTTTGCGGTAAATGAGTTGTAAAATATCAACTACTTTTTGCAAATAATTTGTGTTTCCCTCAGAATTACTTTGACTCGATCCTGCTGGCTGTTGCTGCGTCATTGATCTAGTCATCGTAGATCCTGATGGCTGTTGCTGCGTCGTTGATTTACTCATCATTGAGCCTACCTTTGTTCCTTTAAAATAATCTTCAACTGCTTTAGAAAAAGCCGTTCCAATTTTAGTTCCAATGTCAGATGCAAAACTAATAATTCCTTTTTTTATGTCTTCCAATAACTTTCCAAATCCGTTTTTTATGTCTTTCCATACTTGCCCAAATCCGTTTTTTCCTACGTAATCAAAGAATTCGCGCATTTGCTTACCTAGTTTATATATTACCTCCCCGCCGTCGCCAATTGCATCGTAAAATTTTCCGAGATTTTCAGCTGTTGTTGCACCTGTATTTTCCCCAAAAATACCATTAAGCAAGTTTCGGAATATCCTCATTTTCATTATCGGCAATCGACCTAACTCATCGCCTAAGGATTCCAGCCCATCTATTTCCTCTTGGCTTATTTTAGCCAAACTTGCAAGGTTGCTTTTGGATTTCTCCATAGTCCCTGCAAAATTATCACGGAAAACTTGCAGCATTTTAAGGCCGCCTTTACCAAACAATGCCTGCATGATTTTTATTTGTTCGCCAAATTCTGGCACGTTTGCATTCATGGCGGCAAAAATTGTTTCAATCTGTGCCGCTGGTTTCATTTTCATCAAGTCACCAATGCCAAGTTTCAGCTTGTCGAAAATTTCCACCATTGGCCCCTCGCCGCCGCTTAGTGCCTCATCTTTTGCTTGTGCTATTGACTTGGATAGCAGCAAGATTGATTTACCGGTGTCCATACTTTCAACGCCTGCAAGCCGGAATGTTTCTTGAAGTAGTTGGAGGTTTTCGATAGACTCTCCTGTCAATGTGGACAAATCTTTCAGATCTCCCGCGTAGTCCAAAAACAAGCCAGGAGTTTCAGCAAAAAATGAAAGCGCTTTACCGAGAAGATCAGTTCCAAGTTCTCCAATTTTACGTACAGCACCGATGCCAACTTCTTTGTTAAACTTGTTAAACATCCCGCCAATGTTTTTCAATCCGGATTTTACCTCCGTCCCGTCAAACCCTACTTTTACAGTTGTGTTAATCGACATATTTAAACTCCTTTTTTGCTAAATTATCGTAACGTTTTTCCATCTCTGGATCAAGTTCCATGTTTGTCATCCACCGATAGCGATTGCCAAGCGAAATTCCGTTTGCCATCATAATTTGTAGTAGCTTGCTCATGTCCATTTCCCATAACAAATATTCCGCGCTTACGTTGTGTTTCATTGCGAACAACTCAACCGATGCTAACCAGTGGGGATTTGCGCTTGGCCCTCCTGCTTTCCCCCGCCCTCGCTTTCTGCCGTGCTGAGTTTCGTTGCTGTAAGCCGTTCTATCATGCCTTCAATGACTGCGGGTAGTTCTTCCTCAAAATCAGTCATAAAATCCAACACCGCCTTGTAACGGTCATCAGCGGTCATCTTGCGGAGTTCCATTATCATTTCCTTGCTTGCGTAGCACAATAACACGATTTCATGCGTTGCGTAGTTTTCCGATTGCTGGCTTTCAGTGTCGCTGAAATAAGCGTTACCCCACGATTTGAGTAGTTCATAGCGTAATGGTGAAAATACCAATTCACGTCCCCCCAATGTAAGCGGTGCGCCTGTCCATGCCGTAGCTAATATGTTGTGTCGTGATTTCATCCTTGGAGTCTGCTTAAAAATTCGTTGCGCTCGTGCCGTGGCAGTTTGATGTCGATCAATACCGACGCGTTCTCATTTTCCATAAAAACGCTGCGCTTGGCTGTGTGAAATAGGTCAAAGCATGTTTTTCGATTTGCGACAAACGCAAGAATGTAACTTTCGGGATTCATCGGGAATTGTGAAACGAAAATTGGAATATCAGAAATACTACGCAATCCAGGCAATTCGATTCCCCGAGCTTTTAAGTAATCAACCGCGTAGTCGAGCCAATCATTGATTGACATTGAACTCATTGGCCGCGCCGATATAAACGTGCAGATTTCCGCAAATGGATGAGAATCGACTAGCTTTTTAATGCCAGTCCAGTGATCAATACAAGCCTGTGATGTGTGCTTGCCGTCGTCACTTGCTGGTTCTAATGAAAACCTGGCGTATTGCCTGCCGTTTGATTCGCTGTTGATGAGATCCAACGGGCAATTCTTTTTAAGTGGAATAGCACACGCCATCAATGCGCTGACAAGATTGATGTCACCCGATTGTGTTGCGTTGTTGCCGTTGTAATTTTCCATTTTCTCAGGTGTCAAATTAAGTTAGCGCAACAAAGGTTCCGGCTGCGACGAACGGACAATAAATGCCAGCTAGTGACCCTTCCTCAAATCCTGTTGCGGTCGGCTTAATGCTGTTGCCGGTAATAATGATACTTGCGCCGGTTGCCGAGGTGATGCTGTCACCAAGTCCTTCGTTAAGTCGTGTGCGCGAATTGCTCGTCGTGTTCGCCAAGGTAATAACGCTGCCGATGTTATCGACCAGTCCTGTCCCTTTAGTTTTGATAATGCCGTCAACGGAAATATCTTTTTTCGGGTTGTAAACGGCAATTCCAACATCACATCCGATGTGATCCGGCGCCATGACGGTTTCACTTGTGCCGTCAAAGCTAACAGACCCGACATACAAGCCGGTAGCTGTCGCGTCATCTGCTAATCCAAATTGTGCTGTCCCGTAAACTGTTGCAAGGCTCATGTTGATCGTGGTTGCTGATTGTTAAGACAAGCGGTTATGACTAGTTCATAGGATGTAATTCGTCGCTCGTCTCTAACAGAAATAATACCAGAACTTGTTAGATTGTCAAATACTGTCAAATCGTAAGACGCGTTTAAGAAATCCAAGGATTTACGGTTTCCAAGGATTTCAAACAATCCTGATTCCATTGTTACCGCGTCAACGTATGGAGTGCCTGATTGCGTTAATTCCTCAGGAACGGTATGCAATTCAACCGTCAAGCCGACTTCCATGACCCCATGTAGCCTTACCCCGTTCTGCTCAACTACGTTTGACGACCCGTCAATCACCACAATTAGCGGCATGACAACGTCCTCTTGTTCTCCGTTCATGACAACAGGAATTTCCTCAAGCAATGGATAGCTTCGTTTCTGGTCGTCAATCCACAATTTTACAGCTTGTTTTACTTGGTTCATGATTTTTTATCTGCTTCTTTGATTGCTTTTCGATACCATTTGACGGTTGATTTCAACGCCATATCAATCGCGTAATCAGAATGTCGTGGAGAAAGCACGTATTTGTCCGATACCCACGGGACAGTTGATATAATAATAGATTGCGATTTGAAATTAGATGATCCGGCTTTACCTTTTCCTAGGTTGGCCCATTTTTGCGCGTAAGATAAAAAATTCTTGCCAATGCTGATTCGTGCGGTTCCGGTTTGCTTTTTGGCAATGTCCATTGATGCGCCTAGCCATGATCCTTTTGCGCGGCCAATCTCAATGTTTTTGATTGCCATGGCTTTGTCAAATTCTTTACTCCTAACGGTTTTCCAATTTGAAGTAAGTTTTCTTACCCGCTTGTGCTTGTTTTTTCGGTTGGAATTGATAAACGCAATGATTTCCTCTGGCGTGTTTAGATCAACTTTGCGGCTTGGATCGTCTTGAATCCCAACTACTTTCAAAGCGTCGTTACGCATGGCAATCATCTGCCGTTTGCGCGTTTTTGATTTACCAAATACCTGAGTTGCAATTGCCAACTCCCTTCCGACTTGAACGCCCCAACGTGTGACGGCCTGCCCGGTATTGTCGCCGAACATCTTGGAATACTTTTTAAGCGACGATAGCAATTTGCGCTTATCAAACTCCATTGCCACTTTCATGCTTTTGTAATGTCTTTCAGCCTGATTGTTACAAACGATGCGCCTACGTCAACGCTATCAACACGAAATGACAAACCACGCGCCGTTGCTAGTTTGCCAACATAGAAAATACCAGTTTCCGTATATGCCGCCGTCCAATCGGACAACCTGACAACGCAATCTAGCGTTGTGTCAGTGTCCATGCCGATTTCCGCGTATTGCCGAGAATTAGCAACGTCGTTCATCACGGCGTTTACCTCAGTTCCGCCATTTACCGTCAACGGCTCGTTCCCTATTACCGAAAATCCGGTTTCAGATGCCGATGACAGAAATGATCTTAACTGACTCATGGCTATACTCTAACAGGTTCCGGTGCTGCTGTCAATTTTGCATCGTAACGGTAAGTGCAAAGCACCTTGTCAATGTGAAATCCAGATTGGATTTTTTTCCGTGCCTGCCGCGCCCAAATGATGTCTTCGCCATAATTGCACTCCCCAAATTGGCATGATTTGACAAGTTCTCGCCTCCAAACACATACGTGCCACGGTGCGCGGAGGGTAATGTCGTTAGGCTGAAACGGGTGATCTTGATTGTTCAGTCCGAAAACTACTTTGGAAAACGCTTCGTTGTAATAGCTGTTTTGCTCAAACGTAATCACATCAGCTTTTGATCGGATAGCGTCGAGAATGGATGCAACGTAATCAGGCTCGATGTCGTCGTCATCGTCAATAAATGCAATGTATTCTCCCCGCGCAATGTCTAACAATGCCTGCCTTTTTGCGCCAATTGTGCGCGTCAGGTTGTCAGAAAATGCCAGATGTTCCACTGGCAAATCACCGATCTGTTTTGCGAGCTTTTCTGAAAGCTTTGCGAGTTGTTCTTTTCTGCTTGGAATCGTCGGTGTTAGGATGCTGAGTTGGATGTTCATCTTTTCTGAATATTAGATCGTAATTGTTTCTGTATTTTGCGTGATCGACTGGTCGTGGTGTGTCTCCTTTTCCTGCGCTCATTTTCGTTTCCAGTAGTTGTTATGGTTTACAAGTTCCCATCCGTTAGCTTCGGAATGCTCTTTGACCGCTTTTGATACTTCATGCCAAGTCCAATCGTGACCAGCAAAAATACCGTCTGGTTTTACTTTTGGATACCATGCCGCTAAGTCTTTAACAACCGAATCATAATCGTGCGCCGCGTCGATCCATACTCCGGCAAGTGATCTATCTCCAAACGCGCTTTTTGCTTCAACGCTGTTTTGGCAAAGTGCCGTAATCATGCCGTCCACTTTTGCCGCTTTAATGTTGGCTAGGAACTGATTCAAAATGCTTCCGCCGTGCGCTTCGACTATTGCAACATGCGCCGGTTGATTCTTTTCACCCTCCCAGGTATCGACACAAATCAAATTTACGCCGTGCTTGCCGATGTCTTGCAAGCGTTGTGCAAGATAAATAATTGACTTGCCCAGCCAACTGCCAATTTCGACAAACGTATCGCCGTCTTGCAATGTTTTTGCCACATTGTCATAATGATCTCGGTAGTCTAGCCATCCGTGGATGTCTTCGCTAACGGCGGTTCCGTCTTTAATTCTCCGCATGATTCCTTGTCCCATGCAATAACGATAATCTTCGTTAGACCTAGCATAGATTTCATCCATTTCAGATTTGCCAAAAACCGGGTGTAAATGTTCAAAAACAATGTCACGAGCTTCAATAACAACGCCGTCGTCATAAGCTTTTTGTGTGAAAAAATTATCAGAATAAACGCTGAAAAACTCAGGGTGAAACATGTAACCTTGATCGTAATATCTTTTGCGTGTGAGAATCGCCATGCAAAGCAAATCGTCGGTGCGGTGTCCATCGCTTATTGCTAGGACTGCTGGTTTGCTTGTGTCACCGATAGCGTTTAGAATGATTTCATCCCAATACATCGGGGGATTCCAGTCGTCGGAAAGCTGGATCAAGATTTCACCTTGCGCTTTTTCTGCCGCTGCGTTCCATGCTGATACACTTCCCGCACTGCCATTTGTGACAACGTGATTATGCACCGCCAATAAAACGCCGTGGATGTCGTCGGCGTCCAGTCCGAAAATGTGCTCGATTGCGTCTGGATTTTTGGCTTTGTTGAACCACAATCTCCGCGCTTCAACCGCTTGCTTGCATCGGCCTCGTGTGGCATGTATTAGCGAGATTTTCGCGCCGCTTCGGATGAAATGATTTGTTTCTACCGCGTCGGCCTGCTCGTGGAATCCGTTAGCCCGTAATGCCATGCCGTGCAGTTGATAGCCAAGATAGCTTGCGTATTTCCTGCGGACGTTCCACGCGGTAGAACCGCCGTCCTGTGCCAGCATTGCCGTCGTAATGGCTAGTGCGTCTTCATTGCGTCCAAGCCCGATGTAGCACAGGCACAATTCGCCGTATGCCTCTTTGCGTGCGGGATCGACAGAAAGAGCTTGCAGGTTCATTTGCAGGCGGATGTCGATATTGTCGGCCATTTGCCCGGCGGCGATAAACAGTTCGTATTTTTCAGCCGTGCCGATTGTTGGATCATTGCTTTTGAGAAGCTCACAAACGACGTTGGCCGCTTCGTTTGACCTGCCAGCAGCGCGGAGAGATTGAAACAAATGGAATTTCTGTGACGTCGTTGGGTTTTCGATGCTTTCGAGAATGCGCAAATTGCGTTCATCGTTGCGCGCCCGCGTGCCTTCTGGTCGGTGCAGTATTACTGCGTCATTGACAATTGCCAGCTTTGGTTCTTTGTGAAATTGCAAATACTCATGGATCGGTGATGCCCACACGGCGCGTCCTTTGCGGATAATCCTTTCCCTATTGACGGTTAATTGATCTTCCGGCACATGGTAAGCAAATTGAATGCCGTCGTAATCCTCTGGCATTAAATCAATCGTTTCACGGATGCGCTTGATCGACTCTGGATCAATCACGTCGTCAGTGTCGGCCCACATAACAAGCTCATGCTCTGCGTAGTTGAAGCATTGCTGACGAGCCGCCGCAAAGTTGTCAACGTGCGGCCAGTCCGCAAATGATTCATTGTTGAAATACTCGGGCGCGATGACTGCTGCTAACGATTCCATAGTTGTACTTGCATCAGATACGGATAAAACAGGCGGCA
>OGWM01000050.1_pt1 | contig 16370 bp, 26 predicted proteins | sample 1576041 | NCBI WGS metagenome assembly OGWM01 (sample SAMN07581538, study PRJEB24739) | freshwater metagenome | place: Singapore | collected 2015-01
CAGGACGTAAGAGTCCTTGATCTTGGGTGCGCGGTTGATGAACAGAGTCGTCACGCCATCGAGCAAGTCGGTAGCGGTGAGCGAGCTGTTCGCTGTGCTGGCAGTCGCGAAGGTCGTGCCGTTCGTGCTGTTCTGCGCGTAACGAGCATAAGACTTCGTGGCAACGTTGGTACCAGTCGAGGTGGAAGAATCCTGGATCAGCGCGCGGTGACACAGAGTGTCGGCGTGCAGAGCAGCATCTTCACCCAACTGCTTAGTGGCCTGGGCGAGGTGGTTGAACAATTCGGTGGCCAATAGAACGTCGGTGAGGACGATCTGGCTGCCATATTGCTGGAGCGTTGCTTCAACGGTGGAGAGGGTCAACTGACGTTGATCCGATCCGTCACCAATAGTCGTTCCTTCAGAAAGACCAACAATGCTGCTGATCGAAGGATTATCGAATTTGAAGAAGCGGATAGTTTTGTTTCCGCCAGTTTTAGAAGGATACGCCACCTTCATTGCAAATTGCTCCATCTGGAGCAAGGGGAGCGCACGTTCCAAGAGCATCTTGGAGAAGTACGTCTGGAACTGTGCAGACACAGATCCACCAGTAGTTACATAAGCCATGTTATTATTTTCCTTTTATAGCAACTAATCTGTTACGATCTATCGGCTTCTGCTGCCATTCGAAGCAATTCACGACCTTGTTCCTCAGAGGATAGTTCGTGAAAAGCCTTGACGCGAGCAGGGCCAGAAGGTTGACCGCTTGCAGGTGTCGTTGCCTTTCTTAGTTGAGTCAATTCTGACTCATACTTTGCAATCTTCTTTTCCAAGTCAGAGGCAGCGTCCGCCTTGAGTCTCATCTTGGCAAGACCAACCGCATCGCTGATTCCTGCTGGATAGTTTCGCAGGATCGCGTGCTGTTGAAGAAGTTCGGAAACAGCTTTGTAAAGACTGGTTGAAGAATCTTTAAGTTCTGGGTTTGACTCAACCTCACGAAGGAGATTTTGGTCCCAGGCACTCTTCAGATCATTCTGCGTCTTTGCCTCTACTTCTTTCCTGTCTTCTGCCTCAATCTCGCTGGCTTTGCTTTCAGCGAGTTTTGCAAGATCATCACGGCCTTCATAACGGTAGCTTTTTGCTGCTTCCCGATAATCTTCCGCGCTAAACTTGCGAGCGCTTGTCTTTGCCTCTGCTGAAGGAGCTTCTTGACTAGGCTTTGTAACCTTGGCCTGTTCGAAGGCTTCCCTTTCAGCCTGGAGTCTTGCACGTTCCGCTTTGACATCGTCCCACTCTTTTGCGAGTCGAGACTGTGCCTTTTGGTACTTGCTTTGCTTCTTTTCGGAAGCTGACTCTGACTTGGGTTCATCAGATTGCGTTGTTAAAGAGCTTGTTGATGCAGTATCGGCTTTAGGAGCCTTGTCTGCCACCTCATCAATCGATGAGGATTTTGGTTCGACAGTTTCGGGAGTCGCGGGTGTCTCCGAGTTATCTCCGCTGGCCTTTGCTTCAGTTTCAACATTCGCTTCTGGTTTGGCTTGTTCGGGGATACTGATTTCTTTACCCTCGTCAAATGCCTGTGCCATCGCCAACATATCCGCTTCAGTAAGGTTATTCGATTCCGCCATTTTGACCCTTTCTTACACCGCGCTCCAGGGAGTCATTCTAAAACGCAGGTTAATTGACAGCAGGTTCATCGGCCCCATCCCTACTGTCGAGGATGGGCGAGTTTTGTTTGGGGCTGCATAACGACTCAATGGTCGCCACACAACCTCGAAATCCTTTAGCATATCCACACGCCTCTGCAAGTGAATCCGCATTCTTCTCTACTGCTGATGCATTTTGGCGTAAAGTAAGGTTCAAAAGGATCAGACTTAGCTTCTTGCCAGTTAGGGTTCCAAGAAACCCAGTTAATGCCCTCTCGTCCTCCGCCTCCCACTTAGGCTCATCTACCCACTCCTGGTGGCGTATAAAGGCTAGGATTGCGCGTAGTTTTCTCATATAATGTATCCCCAACTGTCACCTTGGAACAAGGCAAAGTAATCACCATTAAACACCTCTGACAATGCCTTCTGGACAGTTGGAAAGCTAAAGTCGTGTCCAGTCATGCATCCGCCTTTTCTTATCTTTGGCAACCATCCTTTAAGATCGGCAAGCGCACCTTCGTACCTATGGTCACCGTCAACATAGACAAGATCGAGAGATCCGTCTGCAACAAACTCCAACGCATCCAGGCTTTTACCGCGAGAAAAACTTATGTTTCCTTTGGCCTTTGTTCTTTCTTGAAAAGCATTAAAAACATCCTCCATTGGGCATTGGTGGCTTGCCACATCATTTGGATCATATCCGTTTACCCATGGATCTACTGCCAAAACTTCTTTGAAATAGTCGGCAAGAACAATCGTTCCCTCACCGCTGTATGATCCAATTTCAACGCACTTTCCATTCGCTCCATTATGATTCGCCCACTTGCATAATTTAGCAAGACCTTCTGCCTGGAATGCATCGCGCATTACTGGAACTGCCATCCAGGAATACAAGCGCCTTTGGCGCTGAAGTCAAAAGACAATTAGGCGCGCATCGGACCAGCAGGCTGAACAGGTAGGCCTTCGCTAGGAGTTGCCCTCATAGCCTGCTCCTGCTGTCTCATGGTAGCCTTCGCTGCGTCACGAAGTTGCTTCTGAATCGCTCGTGAAGTGTTCGGATCTGTCTGCTCCAGGGCCTGCAAGTGCTGTTGCAAGTGCTGCATCAGAACCTGCATCGCGCTGTCATCAACTGGCTGTTGTCGGACTTGAGCTGCCTGGTTGAACGCGAAGAGAACCGATATGTGCGCCTTGTGATCATCGCTAGGCTTGATCGCGACAGGGAATCCTGTGGCAAGCATGGTCGCAATTTCAGTCGCTTGATCTTCAGCTTGGTCGCCAGCTCCAGCCTGCGGATCGGTGAACAGCCTGCGGACGAGGGAAGGATCATCTTGTTCAAGCACAGATTTAACCAATTCACCTTGGTTAATGAAAGGATTATTTTGGAACATCTGCATCCGTGCAACGGATTTTTGCAACGCAAACTGGCGGTTGATGAAATCCAATCCACCCTTCGGCTCAATGGAATACTGCTGATGGATTCCTTCTGGAACCATCTGACCAGTATCGTCGGCATAGCGATACATCAGATCTTCCTTGGCATACTGGACGTACAAGGACCAGCATTGGCGGAACAAGTGCGCCAAGCTCATGCGGAAGATCCGATTCCTTAAATCGCTGGAAGCAGCGGCTTGACCCTGCACGGCCTGGATCTCTGTGGCAGTTTTTCTGTCGCTGGCATTGAACTGTGAACCAGCTCCGAAATCTGGATTACCCATTCTGATCTCAGCCAATTGACGCTCTTCAAGCATCAAGCGCTGGAAGTCGAACGGAGGTTGGCTGAACTGGACTGGCTTTAATCCCTGCGGAAGGATCTGACCAGGTTGCATCTTCAGATTCGCTGTGTTGAGCGAGATCGGATTCTGCGCTTCAAAAACAGGGCGGTTGGCCAGCTCTACATAGTCAGAGAGGGAGTTCTTGAGCTTGTTGAGGAGGTTTTCGCCAGGGAGGAGGATCTCAGCTACCCCGCGAGGACTATACCAACCGCCACCTGTGATTTCATATGGGAAATCAACAAAGGGAGGTTCGCCGTGTTCATATGGAAGCGTGAATGGCTTCCTTACGTTCTCATCTACTGCCAGAGGAGAAAATGTTTCGACAAGCCAACCGTCCTTGGATGGAGTGTACATTTCCCACAGGATGATCCGATCATTCTCGGCTTCCTGGGTAATGCCTTCACGACGATAAATCTCATCTTGAATCTCGCTGCGAAGTCCGACTGAATTGTTCGGCTTGCCAGCGATACGCTTGATGAAGTCTTCGTCCTGCTTGTAAAGAGGATTGGTTTTGTAGGTGTCAACCGACGTCGAGATGATGTGGACGATGAAGTCGGCATCCTTGAGTTCTTTGGTGTACTGCGGAACGATCAGATGGAATGGATCGATGGCTTCGAAGCTGATCTTCTTACCCTGGTCGTCCCAGATCACCTTGGCAACACCGCGACCATAAAGAAGCAGGTTGTCGATGACGGAAACGATTTCTTTCTGGAAATTGGACTGCTCACGCATCTTGTAATCGAACCAGCGCTCGGCAGTAACGGTGATCGGAGTCAACTGCTGACGCATCGGAACGAAGCTGGAAAGGATGTCGTTACCAATCGCGCTGTTGACGAAGGAGGGCTTTAAGCGCTCGATGGCAGTATCGATCAACTGAACGTGTAGGTCGGCAGCGGTAGGCCAGGGCTTAGTTTTGCGACGAACACCAAAGTAACGAGCTTGATAGAACAGGCGCTGGCGATTCTCCCAAGTCTCGCGCTGGTTAAGGCAGTCGATGATGCGCTTATGGTAATCAGCGCGACGATTGTATTTGTCTTGGGTAATTGGCATCTTATTTATTCCTCTCGGTCTTTAGTTCGTAAGAAAGATCGTTCACGGCATTCAATGCCTTGCGCGCCCACTCGCGTGTTCCAGGCGTACCCCTGCGGATTTCGATGTAGGTCGGATCTTTCATCAGCTCCTCAACGATCCCGCTCGTCTTGGTTACTGGACTTGTTGTCGCGCACCCACCAAGCATTACGCCCAAGATCGCTGTTAATGGCATCACGATTGCGACGCCACTCGTCTTCAAAATTCTGAGTGCGCTTTTCCCGCCATCCTGGGATGATGCGGAATATGGCTGAGATGATCTCAAGCAGCGCACCGAACACAAATATATTAGTCGATCTTTAGGCCAACAGCGCGCAGGAAAGACACGATCTTCTCCAGCCACACGTTGTCAATATCGCTAGGGGTTAATTTTACGATGATTCGAGCAGTCAACACCACTCCACCTACGGCAGCGACGATGGTCTGCCAGTTAGCAGTAATCCAGTTCCATATGTTCATAGTTTTATCCTCCTGCGTCAAACCCAGCCATAACTGGGTCGTTTTGTTCCATTAAGTCGTTTAACGTACGCCAAGTTGGCCGTTCCGTAGGGAAAGTCAAGTCCCAGCGTACATTACCACCGTCTAGGCACAATGCCAATGCGTCAGCTTTGTCTGGGCTTGATATGCCCCTGCTGCGCAAGGAATCCTTGGATTCGACGCCAAGTTTGCCCTTGCTGTTGGTGACGGTCCGACGGCATGTAAGCTGCGCCATCAGTTCGTCGTCATCCTCTGGCAATATGATCTCTCGATCCGCAATCTTCTTTGACATGTTAAACCACATCTCGGCGGATCTATTGGTATAGGCATCCGTGTCGTTTGCAGCAGATCCAAAGTTAACCCTATTGACCGACCACCCAGACTCAGCCAATGCGTCGCACATTGGCATGCCAAGACCGCTGGCGTCCGCGTAGATGTCTTCTGCCTTTAACCCAGCCTTCTTGAACTCTATGATGAACTTGCCAACGGCTGCCATGGTGTCGCGCTCGCGCCATGCGATGATTGGAAGGATCTTGTTTCCATCCCGAATGCACAGGACGTTGCAGTCTCCACCCGCAGCAAAGTCCACCCCTGCTGTCCTGCTACCAGGCTTAAAGTCTGGGGGACTGTTCTGGCATCCCTGGAGCGAGTTGTAATTGATGACAAGACTCTCCGATCCAACGTCAACAAACTCACCATAAACCATCGAGCGAGTTAATGGGTGTTTCTCTCCATATCGCTGGATGACCTCATCGATCTGCGCCTTTGTGATGTGGGGGCAGTCAAAGGCTGTCACGGTATGCTTCTTCCACATCGCTGATTCCTTTGTGAACGCGCGATAGAATGCGCCTGTGCTCGCACCAGGGCTTGAGGCCAAAAGTACGCGAGTTGGTTGGCAACGCCACAGCGCTTCGAATAGCGGGTCTGGAATTGACTTGGCTTCGTCGACCACAATCAGCAACGGCATGGTATCGTGGTCATCGGCATGGAACCCTTCCGCCCTGCCTGGGTCTGTTGCGCTGTACCCAACGATCCTGCTCATCGTTCCGTCTGGAAATATGTAGCGGATTTCGCCAGATGTTACTTCCCAATTTCCGCCAACTCTCGCAATGTGTTTGCGAAGGCTAGGCCACAATTGTTTCTCGACTTGTCGCCATACGCCTGCGGTTGTCGTAGCGATGCTTCCCTTAAAACAGAACGCGTGCCAAATTAAAATTGATGCGATGACCGTGCTTGTCTTGCCAGATCCGTTCGCTGCTTTGAGTGCAACTCGGCAATCTTTGTCCTGTAGATCACGCAAAACCTTTCTCTGCCAATCATATAACTCAAGCCCAAGGACGTGTTTTGCAAATCCTGCTGGTGATTGGATTTCTGCTAAAATCTCCTCTGGCGTGCGTTTGGGAGGCTTGGTTGTTTTGCCCACTATAGACCTCTTTTTATTTTGTGTCGCAAATACTTGGGGGGGTACCAAGTTTTAAAATTGGGGTGGGGGACCCCCCAGGGGGCGTCGTGGTATCCAGGGTAGGCAATTTCCTAGCAGGCCTCCTCCTCATTGGAACATGGCGACGGCGCTTCGGCTCCATTGCCTGGTCGGAATTGACAACCTGGGCGGAAGTTTCCTGAGCCTGCTTTTCGTTTGTCGCACAATAGATATTGTCTTTAGTATGAGGCAAACTTATCTTCCCCACAATCTCTTGTGCCTCAATAATTTGCGCAGGCTTTTCCTTTTTGGATAAAGAGCCTGCTAAAATCTGCGCTAGTCCTGCGCTTAAACCGTGTTCGACATTCCCTTGGACCTGTAGTCGCGCGCTAGGCTGCGCATATAAATAGATCCTTTCCGCCATCCAGGCTTTAGCTTGCCAGCTCTTTTGACCTGCTAGCTCTATGTCGCGGAGGAGGGAAAGCTCATGTTTTTTTCTGGCGGTCTCGACTCTGCGCGCAAAGTCTGGTTTCCGCGCGCACCATGACTTAATCGTGCTAGGAGATAAGCCAACAAGCGCACCAGCTTTTTCTATCGTGAATCCGCTGCGGCAGGCATCTATAATTTCCTGCGCAATCTGATCGTTGTAAAGGGATGATTTCCCATTCTTCCCCTTGTCTTGCGCTAGCGTTTCCTTTCCTGGTGCGTCTTCTGGCATCGATTCCATGCCCATATTCTATCATGAAAATATTTTAAAAAAACCTATTGACTATGCAACCCGATTGCGTATGTTGAACCCATGAGCAACACAAACAAACAAACCGAAGCGAGCGCGGTCCTAGTCGCTGGCGCAATCAAAAACATTGAAGCATTGATTGATATTCATAATAAAAATCAAATTGAATTCGATAACTACTTTTGGGGAAATAGAAATCTGACGAATGGTGAAAAAGACTATGCCTTAAAAACTCATTTTAAAATGAGAAGTGAAATCAGTGCACTGAAGGGTGTTTTGAATGGTTTATTGGGTATTCAAAAATCTTTTTTGGAGAATGCTTGAATGAATAACCTACCTCAAACGATTGGATTGATTTTCTTCGCAGGGATCGCCTTTGGGTTCCTGGTTGGGAGGATCAAATAGTATGAAAAAAACAAAGACATGGAGAATTGGAGAACATTGCGCTGGAGTAGTCATTCGCGCCAAAAGCTGCGGGGATATAGTTAAGATTGAGATTCGCGACTATTACAACGACGCGATTTTAAATCATGGAGCCTTTGGCAAAATCCATGAGCGCTATATTTTTGAATACTTGGCAGAGTTTACTACTCCTTACTATGCAGACCGCGTAGTGGAATGGATTAAGCAGAAGGTATGGGTGACGGAATGAAGAAGGCACCAATTAAAATCATCGGTTGGAATGACCAACAACCTAAATTTCACTTGACCAGGAGTAGCTCCAACGAAAAGACTGGACCGATTCCAGTTTCGACCTCTCCTCAGTCTACTTGTCCCGATTCATGCCCATTAAAGGGTTCGGGCTGTTATGTCATAGGCCCCATAAAATGGCATTGGGACAAAGTAACTAGGGGGGTACGCGGAAGCGCTTGGGATTGTTTCCTGGATGAAGTCCGCTCTTTACCAAAAGGGCAACTCTGGCGCCATAACCAAGCAGGAGACTTGCCAGGAGAGATTGAGGAGATTCTTCCACAATTCCTGGCGGACTTGGTAAATGCAAACCAGGGGAGGAAGGGTTTCACCTATACCCATAAACCTGTTTTGGATGGCCAGTCTGGCCCGATTGAGCAGAATAGGAAAGCGATTGCGAGCGCCAACGCGCAAGGTTTCACAATTAATCTCAGCGCGAATGGATTGAATCACGCTGACAAGCTGGCAGGCCTTGGCATTGAGCCTGTTTGCACGATCCTGCCAGACAAGGAGCCTAAGAACAGACTTACCCCACAAGGGAGAAAGGTTGTCATTTGCCCTGCTCAAACCAGGGAAGGCACAACCTGCGCATCCTGTGGGTTATGTCAACGCGCGGATCGTTCGGTGATCATCGGATTTCTTCCGCATGGAGCGCAGGAGAAAAAGGCCCTAGCCATTGCGAGGGCAAATTAAATGACGTTCTATTCAGTTTACAATTCGAAGGGACAATTTTTCGCGCGATTCACGTCCTACGCTCTTGCCCTACGTTGGGCGGTGCGCAATGGGATGGAATGGAGCGCGGAAATCAGAAAAGAAAGGGAGAACACGAAATGAAATACACAAGAGAAGAGGCGATTGAAAAAGCGCTAAAGGCTTTCCCTAAGGCGCGCAGGATTGCGGTAGAAAACGCGACGATGGGCCAAGAAGATTCGATGATATTTCGAATGAACCTGGCGCAGGATCGCGCTTGCTATAATTGGAACGCGCATACGATGAGCGCAATTGATTATGTCATGCACAATTCACGCGCAAGGGAGGAGGCGTCATGCAGCTAGAAGCGCCTATGATATTCGCGCTAGGCATTTGCCTTGGCGCCTTTGTCGTCGCGATATTTACGACGATTTTGGGGGCCAAGTAGTTTCCCATAGTTTGCAGCTATCCCATCCAGGTTCAATCCCTGGATGGGATTTTTATTGTCTTGACCTAGTCACAATTAAAAAGAGAATCAATCCATGAATGAATTAAGCGCAGAGGTCCGAGCCTACTTTTCCGCCATTGGAAAGAAAGGCGGAAGCGTAAAGGGAGCTAGCAAGGCGCGCACCAGGGAGCAAGCGCAGCGCGCGGTGAATGCGCGATGGGAGCGATATAGGCTAGCCAAGCAGGAGGGAGCGCTTGGGAGCGCTGAAAGCGCTAACAGCGCTGGTAGCGCTAGCGCTAGTCAATAAGCGCTTGGCGAATTTTTAAGCATAAGGATGCAATAGCTAAAATCGAAAATTTCAGTTTTCGATTTTTGAAATCCAAATTCCAAATTTGGTATTTTTGAATTTGTCCTATAAGGACTAGAATAGCTGTTACTTGCCTATAAAGCAGCAACAAGCCCTATTCCCAAGCGGACGGTCTATAATAAGCTTTTTCTTAACTGAACCGCTGTCCTCTACTTGGTTCGCTTCAATAACGCGTTTAAAAGGCATCCTGGAGCGATTGCGGCCTATCCTGGTGGCTTTTTTCATGCCACTACCAATTCTTACAAGACCAGTACCTCGCTGTCAGCTTTCCTGGTGGCTTGGAATCGCATGCATGCCTAGCTCTAAAACTACGCCTTCTGGCTGGGTTCCCCTTCTTAATAGTCATATCTGGATCACCATATCGAATGGTTTTGGACTGCCCATTCTGGCAGGCTCTGACCACAAACTTCTTTGATCCACCAGGCGTGCGCCTTGGGCTGTTGCAGGGTAAGTCTTGAGTACTCATTGGTTCTCCTTGTTATACCTCATCGACCTCATCGTCAAATAATTCGCAATCCTTCAAGGCTGCCAGGTCCTCCTGGTGCTTGGCAAAGAACTCTGACAGCTTTGCCATGGCTACGGCTATCTCAGCCCACTCATGCTCGAAAACCTCGTAGGAGCAGTTGTTTTCCATGTCATCGACCAATTGGCCTAGCTGGCGCAGAACGCTGTGTAGTTGGGCATTCTCGCGCTGTAGCAGGGTAATAAACCTGCACGCCTGCCTGAGCAGATCTTTACTTTGGTGCGAAGCCACCCTTTTTCGCTTTCATCACGCGATACACCCTGGGTGAGATCGTGCTCTTTGCTTTGCTTCGGCTAATGCCAGCCTTACGGCGGGCGTTGATATTGGCGTATAGTCCTTGTTTCATTTCGCCCATTGTATCACACCCACCCACCCCTCACCACCTCGCCTTGGCAGGTGTGGGCGGTGGACGCGTGGCGATGTCATTTGTTTTCTTGGTCCCGCTGCTTTGAAAATTCACTACGGAACACCGCAGGTGAAGGGGGAGGGGGATGACTTGGAATCCCCCTTCCCCCTGGTTCCTTCGTGGGTTCTGGTTCTTTTATATATATAGGAATGACACTAGTGTAGAAGAACCCATTTTGACACCGCGATTTGACACCTCAGAAAACAGACTGGTTTGCTGTATATAACCCATTCTCCTTCAGTATCTTGCCAGCCTGCGACATGCGTTTTACGTGTCTTTTGGCGGTTGACTCCGAAACTTGGAACTTTTCCTGCACAAATCGGAACAGGTCGCATGCCGTGAACTCGCGTGAACCCATCTCTTTTAAGAGCCTTGCATCACCCACCAGCTTCTTCTTTCCACCACTTTGTTTAAGTTCATCTGGGTTCAAGTTATAGTTGACGGTGAACATCGGGTACTTCCATTGGACTACGAATGGGTCAACAGGCGGGAAGTTACGCAGGGTCATCTCACAGGTGAACGTCTTCTCGTCCTCCTCATGAGCAGTCAACACGACAAGGGAATCTGGGTTACGCGCAAAGACACCGCTACCGCTGAACCTATCAATGGCCTCAGAACTGGACTTGTTGCCCTTGCTGAAGTGATGGGACAGGATAACCGATAGGTTGTAGCGCGTGGCTAGGTACTCAAACTCATTCATAAGGGCGCCCATATCACCAGCGCTGTTCTCATCGCGATCACCCATCAACATATAATTAGGATCTAGGATAATCGCCTGGTACCCGCGACCCTCGATGTGCTTCTCAATGATCGGGCGGATCAATGTCAAATCGGCTGCATATCCTCTGAGCGTCCACACATCAAAGTCGTCAACCTTCCCGACAAGTTCCTTGGCTGCGATCACGTCTGCCAACCTGGAGCGGAACGACCACTCCTGGATCTCAAAGTTAATGAACAGCACCTTGGCCTTCGTACACTTCTGGCCCCACCATGGTGTGCCAGAGTGAAGCGAAAGCGCCAGGTCGATCAGACTCCAGCTCTTGAATGCCTTGCTTCCTCCGCCAAGCAGGAGTTTTCCCCCTTGGTGCAGGATACCCTCAATAAGAACATCTGGTTCGCGCAGGTTGTCTGTTGCCAATTCTGCATACGTCTTAATCGGTGGCCATTGGTCAACTGATGGTTTCAATCCTAGTGCTACGGCTGGTTCAATCATTTTCCCTCCTTGCAAAACCAAAGCAGGCTCTGCGTTTTATCATCCCTCTTTGCTCCCGCCACCCTCACAGGTTGGCTTGGTTTAAACGTCGCTGGATCGCATCCCATCGGAACAAGGAATGCCTTCAATTGCTTTTCCCACTCTGCATTTGGCATCGGGTCGAACCATCCGTGAAGGCTCTTCCCTGCTGTATCCACAACAGCGTAAAGTTTCATCTTAAACAAATCGCGCATCAATTGGAACACCGCGCCGATCTCAGCCTTGTTCAGCTCGTCGGATTCCACTACCAGGAACCTGCGGACTTCCACATTGTCATTCGCCCTGCTGATCGTTCCAGCCTTGAATGCAGATCCAGTAATGAACTGACCGACTGGCTCATCCATCGTCATCCATTCTGAAGCAGCGCGGAAGTTTTGCGGATGGTTCCCACTATCCTTTACAGCCCCAATCCAAACTATGTCGTCTGATTTAAACAGCGACACCAGCATCCTGTAATCATCCGTTGGGTTCTCTGACAATCTTGCTGGTGACTGCTCATACATGTCCGCTGGATCCCACTTATAATGTGCCAAGTACCTGGCTCGATTGGATTGTGCGATGACTCCAATTCGCTGGATTATGTCACTCTCAACATCGCGCTCGATGACAAGTTTTACTGGATTAGTTCCATTGGTCGACATCGGAGCAACCAGAGGTCTGTACAGCGGATCGTTAAGGATAAGTTTTCTCAACTTGTAATTTGCGTCGTTGCGCATCGCTTGGCAACTGGTGTGCCAGCAGAAGATGGTTGGAACGGAATCCACAAAGACCGTGGTATCGCGTACCCTGGTATTGCTGGTGTGAAGACTCTCGCCAGGGCAACGGCACAGGCCGTGGTTTTCAGACTGCCATTCAACATGGCCGACAATCGATTCGGCTTTTGTTTGTGTTGTGATCATTTCGGCATTGTCTCAATAAAAAATATAAGTGCAACAAGAATCTTTTAAATATCTAAAAACGAAATAGGCGGATAAGACTTTCGCCTCGTCCGCCTACTCCGTGACTATTTAGGTGTGTTGTGAATCCAGACAATCCACATATTCCAAGGATCATAATAAATGTCAAATTAAATCCCCTTTGTTTCATGCAGTGACACAAAGCACCAGTCGCAGGATCTCCCTGCGCACCATTCGGGGAAGTCAATTATTGCTTGTCGTCCTCCATCGCCTTCTTGGATGACTCCAACACCTTGTCAACTTTCTCTACCGATTGCCAAGGCAGGGTAATGTGTCCACACTTATAACATCTGTGTAAGTCTAGGTCTTTGATAGTTGTTCCGCCTATCTTGTAGTCCTCAACTACATCAACATATTTTCCCTTGCGACATTCAACGCACAATCCTTCTGGAGGAAGCATCCCATGATCTAGCGCAAACTCCTCGCCACACTTCATCATCAACTCCGACATATCTACTGGCTCCTCTAGCCACCAATCATCCTTCGTAACGCAAATGGTGTAGGTTTCCTCACCATAATAAAACTTATGCTTTGTTGCTTCTGTGTTGCTCATTTATCATCCTCCATCGCCTTCTTCGCTTTCTCGACGATCATCTCCGCCGTGATGTTGCGAAGCGCGTTGCACCAATACTGCGTTCCCTTGGTCTTGTTGCTGGCGTCCTTACACTTTGCCTGTGGCAACGTTCCATGTGGCCTACAAGGCGCGTGAGGACAAACCTCTGGAGCGAAGACTGGATAGGACTTTGGATAATACTTGCAACGATCCATCGGGTCGTATGAACCCCACAGACTGATGCATGCAGTATCCAGGCCAGCAGCCATGTGATTTACGGATGAGTCTGGAGCCACCACAAAGTCGGCGCCGCAAATGACAGGGAACAATGACCGAACACTCTGCGTCGCGTTGAATAAGTCTACGATGCGCGGATGATCGATGTTGAAATCGATTGATCGATCCAGCCCAACAATCACCGCATGATGCTTCGGAAACTCTTCGAGCAGCGCCCGGACTGCCAGCTTGCCAAGTTGCGGTGGGTAAGTGCGCGTCGGACCAGAGGATGAGACGTGATAGACGAAGTAAGGATCTGGCAACGGCCAGCGTCCGATCTTCTTCAATTCATCCATGTCTGGCTGAACGACGTACAGGTGTGGGCGCTTGTACTTTGGATCTAATAGCTTTCTCTCTCCAATCTTGGCGGCTGTATCGGCAACCAAACCCTCTGCACCCATCCAGGTATAAATCCTGTCATAATGGCATCCAGGTCCTGTGCCTAGTTCGGTTCCACCAACCTTGCCAGAGAATAGGTCGTCCAGCGGTACATGCGCGTCATACGAGTCCCATGCTTCTGCTGTGGGTGGAAGCGGGTATGCGTTTGCACCCAGACCAGCGAACAACGACATATTGCGCGCAGGACAGTAAATGTCCACGCTTCCACCAGACGTATCGACCAGGTATCGCACAATGCCTGTGGCCATGATCGCGTCGCCAATGGCTCCAGCGCGGTACACGGCAGTCGATCCTCCCTGCGCCCTTCCTGGGTAGTAGGGTTTGATCTTATGAGGAACAGGCACCCCATCCCTGAAAGTCTCTCCAGTAAGCTCGTCTGGCAGGATGTAGCTACAACGTGGCCACAATTTGTTATCGTCCACAATGTGAACGCTCGGTGTGTTATTTGTCCATAGTTTCATTTTGTTCTCCTGCTATTTCCTTACAGACCAGCGCAGCCGCATCGACCAACGCAATGATCTGAATAATGTCAATCGCATGTCCATGGTTCGCGCGGTCCCTCTCAACTGCTAGTTTTTCCCTAGCAGAGAGAAGGATGTCGCGCGCCCACTTGAGGCGGTTCTTTGCCTCTACTTCCATCACATTCCAGACTTGGCTTTGAACTTGCGGGGAGACTTGTTGCTCTTACCAGCAGCAGACAGCGCAATGGCGATGATCTGCTTACGCGGACGAGCAACTCCACCTGCACCGCGAGCCTTGCCCTTCTTCAAATTATCAAGGGTCAACTCATGTATGTTCTTCGATACGTTTTTGCCTAGCGGCATGGTTTTAGTTTCCTTTCTGTTTATGGCTTACCGACGATCTATTTAATCTATATATAAATGTATGCTTACCAGCCGTAGTCGATTGTGTTGCAATTCCGCTTTCAATTGCTTGTTTGAGTTTTAATGCAAATGGCTTTATTTTACCATTGTATTTTGCGCGAATAGATTTGTCATGGTATTTCTTGCCATTCCAAAAGAATACTTTTGCACCTGGTATTTCACCAAAATATTCAAAATTTGACGCTTTGTATATTGTTCCATAGTGACCATATTCCTTGTCTGCATATGAAACAACAATTCCATTTTTATTCCATTCCCTTGAAAGCATTTTTAATGTTTTTGATATAAAAAAACTTTCAGCATTTTTAGGAGTACCATCTATGCAGCATAATCTTCTTAATTCAATTACACTATTTGGATCATCTGAAAATCTTTTATATTGACCAGCCATGGCCATTTGCCCGTAAAACATTGCGCCTACCATTAATTTATTTGCGTCAAGCATTCTGTAACAATATTGAGTTATACATCCATTTATTGATTTTGAATAATGCCATTTCTCTATAAAATGCTGGATGTGTTTTCTAAGGCATCTTTCAACTATCCATCCATTTAAATTATGGAGCGCAGAGGTCGGAATTGCACCGCCGTCTTCCCCTTGGAATAGGGGCAGTTCTGCTACTGAACTATCTGCGCGTAAATTCGTCATGCTGTTTCCTCACCAACCACATGATCCCATGTGGCCTCTTCCCCATGCCATACCTGATGTTGCGTCCGCAGCCAATTAGGTTTCTCGGTTGGGGTAGTGAAGCTCGATTCTTTCCAAAGCACATTGTTGCCTGGCACCGCTGTAATGCGTCCATTGTTAAGTGCTATAAAATGGTGTGACTTAGTTTGGCTTGGGTCCATTGAGAACCCATCTCCGTAAGGCTCGGCAGTAAATAGGTAGCGACCAACCTCCCAATCCTTCTTGCCTGCAATCCATGCTCGGCAAGACAAACCCATTAGATACTCGTATTCGATTGTCGTGAATTTCCACCCAAAGCAATCCCATCGCTGTGCATCGTTAATGTCCCAATCCATAATTGCTATCTCGCCATGAGCCAAAGCGTGTAGGGGCAATCCTCTGTACAGCGCGCCACACTTGAGCATAATCGTGCAACCCCAAGCTCGCCCTGGGACTGCGGTTAGGCCAAACCAGACCGCGTCCTCCAACCCCTGCTTCTCTCCATCAGACACAAACTGCATGTCACACTTTACATACAGATGGCGCGGTAAATTTGAAGCGTGTGTCATGGGTTGTTTGTATCAAAATCTTTTGAAGTCGGCAATCGGAATCTGGACGACAGGCTCATTGTCGCTGGGGTTACCAGAGTTTCTGGACATGTACGATATCGGTAAATTGATATCCTCGTTGATTTCATAGAATGCCATACCATCATCCCACTCGACCAGGTAAAATGTTGTGGCAAATGCAGCATATGCCTTTAGGGATATAAACTTCTGGAGAGATAGGCATAGCGTTGGATACCTATTCATCTCGTTCTTTCGTCTCCTGGCATCCACAAACGCGCATTTCTCCCCCCTCACAATCATCGCGTCGAACGTATAGGCTTTTGGCATATACTTGGCCTCGCCATTGCAATGCTTGGCGAATGCCTCGACAATGCGCTTTTCGTTCTCAATGTCCTGTTCGCTTTCATGGAACCCGACTGGTTTTCTATTCGGAGTAAGCATTAATCCTCACCCCAAAACAATGTCAGCAGGCCAAGGCAGACCGCGATTGTTCCTATGATTGCGAATGCCAGGTCGGTTGTCATTTCGTAAACTCATCCATGATTGCTTTAAATATTCTGAATATTATGTA
>OGWM01000051.1_pt1 | contig 16262 bp, 23 predicted proteins | sample 1576041 | NCBI WGS metagenome assembly OGWM01 (sample SAMN07581538, study PRJEB24739) | freshwater metagenome | place: Singapore | collected 2015-01
ACGTGTGCTCTTCCGATCTGTTTCCCAGTCACGATAAGAACACTGCTTTTCGCTTCGATATTCACCCAATCGGTCGAAATCAGTCCAAACCGGTGCAAAACGGACATACATTAGTCCGGATTGATCCAGACTCACCCTTTAATGAACCAACTCCATTGAGGGGCAATTGAGAATGGCTGTTCGCAAGGGCTCCATGCTGCCGCGCTTATCGAATGCGCCTATCAAAGGCAAATCCCGCATTGATGAGGTTGAGAAATGGCTTCCTGGCTTGGAAATCGACGGTCAGCCGGCAAAACTGTTGCCGTGGCAAAAGCACGTTCTCACAGATCTTCTCAAGGTTGATAAAAAGGGCAAATTCGTGCGCAAGACAAATCTATTGCTTGTTGCACGTCAATCGGGAAAGACTCACCTAGCTCGCATCCGGATCTTGGCAGGGTTGTTTCTTTTCGGTGAAATGTCTATCATTGCCATGTCCTCGAATCGTGCAATGGCTTTAGATACCTTTCGAAAGGTCTGTGACGTAATCGAGGGCAACGCTTCATTACTTGCACAAGTAAAACAGATCCGCGTGGCTAATGGTCAGGAATCGGTCGAGCTTTTATCGGGAGCTAGATACGAGATAGTCGCGGCGACGAGAGATGGTAGCCGTGGTAAGACCGCGGATCTGCTTTACATAGACGAAGTTCGTGAAATCGATGAAGATGCGTGGACAGCAGCGCGTCCAATAACGAGAGCTAGACCAAATGCTCAAATCTTTCTAACCAGTAACGCCGGGGATGCTTTTAGCACCGTGCTGAACGATTTGCGATCAAGAGCTTTGAGTTATCCGCCAAAGACGCTTGGTTATTGGGAATACTCAGCTCCGGACTTTTGCGATATAAACGATAAAGATGCTTGGTATATGGCAAACCCCGGACTTGGTTATTTGGTCGATGAAGATACGATTGCCGAATCGGTTGTGACCTCTAGCGTCGAAGCCACCCGCACAGAAACGCTATGCCAATGGATTTCAGCTCTCAAAAGCCCATTCCCCTATCGAGCGTTTGAAGATCTCACCGTTCAAGAGCTGCAAATTCAGCCCGGACGCACGACAATTTTCGGAATTGATATTTCGGTTAGTAAAAAACTTGGATCGTTGGTCGCTGCGCAACTTATGGACGATGGACGCATTGCGGTTGGGGTTGTAGCACAATTTGAATCTGCCGTTGCGGTCGATGAGCTGAAAATGGCAATTGAGGTCAACGAATGGGCGCGCAAGTTTCGTCCACGCTTAATTTGTTTCGATAAATACACTACGGCAAGCGTGGCTGAGCGTTTGAGCATGTCCGGGCAGAAAGTCCAAGACATGAGTGGGCAAATCTTCTATCAGGCTTGCAGCGATCTATTGGATGCGATTGTTAATAGGCGTTTAGTGCATAACGGTCAACAATCGTTGGTCGATTCAATCAATAGTTGCGCTGCCAAGGAAACCGACGCTGGTTGGCGAATCGTGAGGCGAAAATCTGCCGGTGATGTTACCGCCGCTATTTGTTTGGCTATGACAATCCACCAAATGCTTAAGCCACAAACAAAACCGCAAATTATTGCCGTTTAGGCGTTTTGTCCGTTTTGTGTGGTATCCTTTCCGACAATGGGTATCTTTGACCGTTTCCGAGGAAAAACAATTGAGGCGCAGAATTCGCCGCAATTGATGACGGATTCATTCTCTTACTATTTACCAACGACACTAACTACGGTTAGTCGCGATCAGGCAATGAGCGTCCCATCAGTAGCTCGATGCCGAAACTTAATTTGCTCCACAATCGGAACAATGCCTCTGCACCTTTACAAAAAGTCAACTGGCGAGGAATTAGGTTCACCGGTTTGGTTGGAGCAACCTTCTATCTCCCAACCACGATCTGTAACAATGGCGTGGACGGTAGATTCACTTTTATTTTATGGCGTTGCGTATTGGCGCGTTACGGAAGTTTATTTCGACGATGGACGACCAGCACGATTCGAATGGATAGCTCCGGGTCGTGTTTCATTTACGACCGATTCGCTAACTAATTTTATTACTCAATATACCGTCGATGGTTCACCAGTTCCAATGTCTGGTCTTGGATCTCTTGTCACTTTCCAGGCACAAGACGAAGGTGTTTTACAACGCGGTTATCGCACTTTGCTTTCGGCAATCGATTTAGAGAAGGCAATGCGTGTAGCAACCTCGACTCCAATGCCATCCGGAGTTTTGAAAAACAACGGCGCGGATATGGATCCAAACGAAGTCTCTGCAATTCTTTCAGCATGGAAACAAGCTCGCGAACAACGCTCAACCGCTTATCTAACGTCAACACTTGAATACCAACCAACCTCATTCTCGCCACGCGACATGATGTTTGTGGATGCGGTTCAAAATACCGCTACGCAAATTGCGCGAATGATGAATGTTCCTGCTTATTATATTAGTGCAGATCAAAATAATTCGATGACGTATTCAAATGTTCAAGATGAGCGCAAACAATTTGTTGCGCTATCACTTGCACCGTTCATTCATGCAATTCAGGATCGTTTAAGCATGGACGATATTACCGCACGTGGAAATATCGTTAAGTTTGATGTCGATTCTGCGTTCTTGAATACCGATCCAATGGAAAGACTATTGGTAATCGAAAAAATGCTTACTCTCGGGTTAATCACCTTGGATCAAGCAATGGAAATGGAAGATCTGACACCTAATGGAAACCAAGATGTTACTTCAGCTTAGTGCTGACATTACGTGCAACGCCGAGGAGCGAACAATCACGGGCAAGATCGTTCCATTCGGCGATGCAGAAGTTGGACACACAAACGTTGGCAAAGTCGTGTTCGAAGCCGGATCTATTGAGATCCCAACGAACCCAAAGCCAAAATTGCTTCTTGAGCATGATCCAAAGAAGCCTATCGGTCGCCTTTTGTCATTCACAGAAGATGAAACCGGAATCTATGCAACGTTTAAAGTTGCAAATACTCAACGCGGTACTGACAGTTTGATTGAAGCGTCCGAGCAATTGCGTTCCGGACTTTCAGTCGGTGTCGAAGTTATCGCAGGAAAAAAAGATAAGAACGCATACCGCGTTAAATCAAGTTTGCTCAAAGAAGTTTCGCTCGTGCAGGCAGCCGCCTTTAAGAGCGCAGAAGTTTTGAGCGTTGCAGCTTCCGAAGAAGAAGTTGCAGAACAACCAACAACAAACGAAAGCGAGGCAGTCGTGGAGAACACTCCAGGCACCGCAACCGTTGAGCCTAAGGTCGAAGCCCCTGCGGTAGAGGCTGCTCGCCCAACAGTTGCAGCTCCAATCTATGCAAAGCCACGTATTAACGTGACACCTCTTGCAATGTTGGAGAACACAATCAAGGCAAATATTTTCGGAGACGAATCAGCTCGTCAATGGATCGCGGCAGCATCAGACACCGACACGGTTAACGATGTTCCCGGTCTTGTCCCAACTCGTCAATTGACTCAAATCTGGAACCCAAAGTCAACCGGAACACGTGCTTCAATCGAAGCAATCAGTTCTGGCGTTCTTCCAGATGCAGGTATGAAGTTCCAAATTCCGCGCGTTAAGACTGCTCCAACAGTCGGCGCACCAGTCGCAGAAGGCGGCGCATTCGACGATACTCAGGTCGAAATTGAGTATTTGGATGTTGACGTTAAGAAAGCTGCCGGAATGCAGCTTTTCTCGGTTGAAGTTCTTGATCGTACTTCACCAGCGTTCCTCTCTGAGCTTCTTTCGCTCATGGGCGATGCTTATGCAAAGTCAACCAACACCGCAGTTAAGAACGCTCTTGCAACCGGCGGAACACTTGACTCAACCACAATCACCCTTCCTTGGGATGGTTCGGAAATTGCAGGATTCATCGCTCGCGCAGGATCCTCGATTTACACAAACACATTCCGTTTTGCAACAGGCGTAATTGTTTCGCCTGATCAATGGAGCAATATCACCGGATTGGTAGATTCACAGAATCGTCCAATTTTCGCTGCCGCAGCTCCACAGAACGCAGCCGGCGATGTTTCCGCAACCGCAATTCGCGGAACCGTTCTCGGTTTGCCGCTGTATGTCGACTACACCATGTCAGGTGTTGGCGATTCTTCAATCGTTGTCGTTAACCGCGATTCTTATACTTGGTATGAGTCTCCACGTCTGCAGCTTCGTGCTGAGAAGGTTGGAACCGGCAAGGTCGAAATCGGAATGTACGGTTACTACGCAATTGCCACAAAGACCGGCGCAGGAGCTTTCCGCTTCAATAACGCCGCTTAGTAGGAACAAAGTTACCCCGGCACTTCTGCCCTGAGTGCCGGGGCTAACATAAGAAAGGAAAATAATGGCTGCCACATACGTAACAGAAGCGCAATTGCGATCCGCGCTTGGTATCGGCAACCTTTATTCATCCGCCGTCGTTGAAGATGTTTGTCAGGCGGCAGAAAATATTGTCAAGGCAAAACTTTGGTTTAACGATTATTCGGTCTGCTACCAACAATCGACCACAAGCGTCGCAACGGTTTATCTTGACAAAATTCATGATTTCTATGTCGGATCAACCATCAATATTGAGAATGCAGGCGCAAAATATAACGGAACTCACACAGTAACCGCCGTAACTACTTTTAGTGTTTCTTTCGCGGTAAATAATGCAACCGCCGAGCCATACCATATTCTCGTTCCGTTTGGTACTGCATATGGTACTACGCATATCGATTATTCGACTTTGCCGGAAGTCAATGAGGCATCCCTCATGGTTGCAGTCGATATTTGGCAAGCACGTCAGGCTTCTAATGCCGGCGGTATTTCACCTGATTTTCAGCCTAGCCCTTATCGTATGGGAAATACCCTTTTGGCTAGAGTTCGAGGCTTACTTGCGGATCACTTAGCACCGGGCGGTCTAGTAGGGTGAGCGCGATAACTACCCTGCGAGGAACAATCGCGACTGCGCTAACTGATAATGCGGTTTGGCAGGTGTTTTCCTTCCCACCTGCCAGCCCGCTTGCTAATTCGATTGTCATCCAGCCCGGAGATCCATATATCGAACCGTCAAATGATCATTACAAAACGGTTAAACCAAAAGTTAATTTTAAACTTATCGTGTTAGCTCCGATGTTCGACAATCAAGGTAACCTCACAAACATTGAAGATTTTTATTTGAATATCGTTAACAAATTGGAAGCGTCGCAACTTGCTTATACAATTGGCACGTTTAGCGCACCCGCAGTCTTAACCGGAACGGTAGGCGATCTATTGTCCGGGGAAGTATCAATCAGCGTTCTCTCAGATTGGAGCTAAAGATGGCTGATAATGACAAAGAGCGTGAGGCTTTTCTGATCAAGATCGGTCAGATCAAGCCCAACGAACCAAAACCAACCGCTAAGAAAGATGAGGAATAGCAAATGGCTGTTTTTCTAAATAACAAGGTCGGTCTTAAGATCAATTCCATCGATCTTAGCGACCACGTAACTTCCGTTACCTTGAATCAGGCATTCGACGAACTCGAAGTGACTGCAATGGGTGACACCGCACACAAGTTTGTTAAGGGTTTGGAGAGCGCATCTCTTACCGTTTCATTCTTGAACGACGCTGCTGCGTCGAACGTTCTTGCAACGTTGCAAGCTGCATACGGCACGACAACGGGTGTCAAGATGCTTAATGACAAGTCGGCAGCCGTTGGAGCTACAAATCAGCTCTACACCTTCGACATTCTCGTCAATAACCTCACACCGATTAACGGTGCCACCGGCGACATGTCAACGATGGACATTACGTTCACAGTTAATAGCGCAGTAACCGTAGCAAGCGTAGGCACATTCTAAATAGGAGATAAGGGCAATGGCTAGCATAAAAATCACTAGGGCAGACGGTACGGAATCTACTCATGAGATTACGCCGGCAATTGAATACGCTTTTGAGCAATATGCGAAAAAGGGATTCTATAAGGCGTTTAGAGAAGATCAGAAGCAGTCAGATATTTATTGGCTAGCATGGGAGTGTCTGCGTCGCGCAGATGCTTCCGATGTCAAACCGTTTGGGGATAAGTTTCTCGAAACCTTGAAGGCAGTTGAGGTTTTGGGAGATGATTCCCCAAATGGCTAACGCGCGATTCTTGGACTTACCGAATAGCTGAACTTTCGGTTAATCTCGGTATCGCGCCTAGCGAATTTATCAATATGGATCGTGATCTCTTGAAAGCGATCTACGAAGTGTTAAAGAAACAGGCAGAGGAGCGACAAATTGCCAGTCGTAGTGCAAGGCGCAATCGGGCTTAGAAAAGCCCTTAAAGCGTATGCACCGGAGCTGAAAAAGCAATACGACAAAGAAGTCAGAGCGGCAATCAAGCCAGTTATTGCCAGCGCGAGATCTAGAGTTCCGAATCAAATTTTTGGTGGAGATAACAACTGGGCTAATCATCCCGGACGATTTCCTATTTATGATCCATCCGCCATTCGCCGAGGATTGACTTACTCATTAGCCGCAAAACGTTCAAAGTCTGGTTTTGTAAGTCTCGCGACGTTATTGAATAAAAATGCCGCCGGTGCAATTGCGGAAACAGCCGGGCGCGTTCACCCATACGGTAGACCAACAAGCCACAAAGTTGTTGTGAATAAACGTTTCCGACCGACGGAAGTGACGGTTCGTACGACAAAAGATTCAAATTCTAATAATCCTTTTGCCGGTCAAATGATGATTGAGCGACTTAATGAGCATATGGGGCATTTACAGACGTATCAAACAGGCGATAATAAATCACGTGGTCGTTTGCTTTATGCAGCTTACAACGAAAATCGCGGTAAGGCTTTAGACGCAATTATGGTAGCCGTAAATAAGGCAAATGCTGAACTTGATAAGATTATGTCATCGGATAGGTGGACACTAGCAGCATGAGTGATATTAAAGTCCGCATTTATGGCGAATTCAACGACAAAGCATTTAAAAAGGCTTCCAAGCAAACAAGTGCATTGGAAAACTCATTTAAGAAACTTGGCGGAACGTTAGCTAGTGTTTTTGCGGTTGGACAAATTGTCGCTTTCGGCAAGGCATCGCTTAAAGCGTTTGAAGATGATCAGAAGGCAGCGGCTCGGCTAGCTCAGACATTAAAAAATCTTGGACTTGGTTTTGAAGATCCTCGCATTGAGGCATATATCAAGAATCTCGAAACAACAAGCGGAATTCTTGATGATCAACTCCGCCCCGCATTACAGTCACTATTAACAACTACTGGGAGCGTTACCAAATCGCAACAATTACTCAGTACCGCCATAGACGTATCTCGTGGATCTGGCGAGGATTTGACGACGGTGGCTCAGGATTTGGCTCAAGCATACGTTGGAAACGTCAAAGGATTAAAGAAATATAATCTTGGTTTAACCAATGCCGAACTATCCGGATCGTCATTTAATACAATCCTTGAGAAACTCAATACACAATTTGCCGGACAAAACGCAGCCTACTTAGAAACATATAGTGGCAAAGTATCCAAACTCAATGTGGCGTTTGCCAATATGCAGGAAACTATTGGACAAGGTTTGGCGGATGCCTTTTCGAATCTTGCCGGCGATAACGGCATTGATGGAGCCGTTAAAGCACTAGAAGATTTCTCGCAAAAGTTATCAGATGCAATCGTTGGAACGTCTGTATTGATTGACAAACTGACGTCCAATATTCCTAAAATTGGCGATAAGAGTTTTCTGTCAATTTTGATGAAAGCCCTGCCGGGTGCGGGAGCGGTGGATTTCTTCAATTTCTTATCGAATACCGGTGCGAAATCTAAGATAGCTCCTAAGCCATTCAATGTACCGATGACAGTATCGGCTCAAACCGACTTTTACGCCAAGCAAGACGCAGCGCGTAAGAAAGCCGAAGAAGATGCCGCTAAACGCGCTAAAGCTCTTGCAGCGTTACAGGCGAAAGCTGCCAAAGACGCGTTAGCGAAAGAGAAAGCTAATCAGCAGCTCAAGCGCGCTGGAACCGTGTTTGACATGCAAAATATTCAAATTGTCGCGGCATTACAAGGCAAGGTGAGCGAAGAACAGCGTTTGCGCTTAACAGCCCTGTTGGCAATCAATAACGATAACGCCGATGCTGCCGACAAATTGACTCAGGCGATTCTCGCGCTGCAACAACCTGCGTTCGATGCTCTAGGCGTAACAATTACTACCGCCGATAATGCCACGACAATTGTTACAAAGTTAATCAATGCACAAACTCAGCTTCTATTGCTCAATTCTGGCATCGCCAATATCCCGAAGGCTAAGAATCCTTTTGAAGATTGGGATAAAGTTCTCAAAACAATTATCGACAATTTGGATACGATTTCTAGCAAAATTAAAAATTTGCCTGATGCTCCGAAAGTGGGATCTACCTCGACCACCAGCACCACTACCGTTACAACTCAAGGCGGAACGACAACCCAAAGCACAGGTATAAGCACGCCCGCAGTCGGAGCGATCACTAATATCACGCCGGTCGTGGGCTTGACCGCAAATGATTTCGGCGCTGGGAAGATTCCTCTCGCAAGTATTACTCCCATAATTCCAAGCGGTTTGAGTATCAATGATTTCGGTGCTGGCAAAATTCCGATGGCAGCATTATCACCATATTTCCCGGCAATCGCTTCAATAGCTGCATCATTCCCACAAGGTTTGTCCGCTTCTGATTATGGATATGGAAAGATTCCAACGGCAGCCATGACTCCCGCACCTACGGTCGTCGTCAACGTCGCAGGTAACGTAACGACTGAAAAAGATTTGGTTTCAACCATCACCGATCAGCTTTATTCTTTCCAACGTAACGGCGGGCAGATTCAACTCAGCTCGCTCGCGGTCTAATGGCAGCTCCACAAGTCAGGGTTTTTGTCGACTTCGATAGCGATACTGCCTTTGAGACAAACCCATTTATTCTAGGTAGTGCGACAAAAGGCATCCTAGGCACAAATAAGCTCGGTTCAGGCACGTTGCCAGTAGAGATTACCGACCTAGTTACGAAAGTGGCTATAAGACGCGGTAGAAACCGAATTTCGAGCAAATTTGAGGCGGGCACAGCCGATGTAACGCTTTACGATGAAACCGGTGCTTGGAACCCTGCCAATCCTGCAAGCCCTTACTATCCCAACGTAGTACCACTCAAACAGATCATCATTTATGCAACCTACCTAGGCGTGGATTACTACCTCTTTAGCGGCTTTATTCAGTCTTATGACACAGGGTTTGCCCTCGGTAACGACGACGTGAGCGCGGTCACACTTCGCTGCGTGGATGCGTTTAAACTTTTGGCTGGCGCGAAAGTTTCCACTATAACCGGTACGCCGGCTGGTCAGTATTCAGGTGCTCGAGTTAATGCCATTCTGGATGCAATTGCCTTTCCTCAATCCTTGCGAGCTATCGACACCGGAGACTCGACATTGCAAGCGGATCCCGGAACCACCAGAGCTTCGCTGGATGCTTTGCAGACTGTCGAGAATAGTGAGTTCGGCGGCATATTCCTTTCGGGCGATGGATACGTCAGCTTCAAAAGCCGAAGCAATTTGATCAAAGCTCCCGCGACTTCACTTTACAGTTTCAATGACAACGGCACGCAGATCTCTTATCAGGATGCCGTGGTGGCGTTTGATGATACGGTTTTGCTTAATAGCGTGAGCGTTACACGATCTGGCGGAACAACTCAAACGGCTTATGATCAAACCTCAGTCGATCAGTATTTTATCCATTCGGGCGTTAGAGACGGAATCCTTGTCGAGACTGACACCGAATCGCTTGATCAGGCTCAAGGTATCCTCGCAACACGCAAGGATCCTGAGGTTCGTATCGACAGCATTAAACTGAATCTTTATGACGACACAAATCCCAACAAACCTAAGGCGGGGGTTGACATTGAGCTTTTGGATGGCGTGACCGTCACTAAGTCAATGCCGGGCAATACCACCGTCACGCAGAAGTCGTTGGTCTATGGTATTAACCACGATATAACTAAAGATTCATTTATAACAACTCTATTCACTTCCGAACCGCTTTTGGCGGGGTTCGTGTTAGATTCGACCGTTAGCGGTATAATCGGCACGGACGTTTTGAGCTACTAAGGAGAAACATGGCTGGCGCAGGTTACAAGCTATTTAATACAGGCGACGTACTTACCGCCGCTCAAGTAAATACATATTTACAACAACAAACGGTGATGGTATTTGCCGATGCTACGGCGCGTACGACAGCACTTTCTTCCGTCCTAGCAGAAGGCATGATCACTTATCTGCAATCTGATAAGAAAGTCTACAAATATAACGGAACCGCATGGGTTGAAATTGTTACAGCGGCTTCCCCGTTGACCACTAAAGGCGATCTTTATACTTATTCCACGACCGATGCGCGTCTTGGGGTTGGAACAAATAATCAAACTCTTTTGGCTGATTCTACTCAAACTACTGGTTTGAAATGGGCGGCTTCTCCAACCTCAACGTTGACGGCAAAAGGAGATTTGCTTACAGCTACCGCAGCTAACACTATCGCTCGCCTGGGCGTAGGAACCGATGGGCAAACACTCGTAGCGGACAGTGCTCAAGCCACCGGATTGAAGTGGGCGACTCCTTCGAGCGGTGGTAGTGGAAAGATTCTGCAAGTAGTTCAAGCAACTTATTCGACTGCCACAAGCACGACTTCAAATTCTTACATTGACACCGGCTTGACTGCGACCATCACTCCCTCTGCTACTACTTCAAAAATTCTGGCCATAGTTTCTCACGTCACCTGCAAAGTATCCGGTGGCGGTGATCCGGTCGGACTTTTCATTTTACTTAGGGGTTCCACGCAATTAGGAACGGAGCAAGTATTCGGTCGAACTTTCAGCAGCGGTGGAATTGATGCGGTATTTACTGGAATTAGCTATTTAGACAGTCCAGCTTCTACTTCTTCTCTAACTTATAAAACGCAATTTCAAAACGCTGCTAATACCGGAACTGTCACGATGCAACGTGGTGGAGCAACTTCAACGATTATTCTTATGGAAGTGAGTGCCTAATGAATCACGATGAAAAACTTGAAGCGATTGTATTTATTCGACCAGAAGCAAAATTTGTTCTTCGAGGCGATGATCTTGAATGGCTTGATGATAATCAAAGTCAACCTACTGAATCAGAAATCGAGGCTGGATGGATTGCCTATCAAGCCAAAATCGAATCTGATCGAGCAGCAGAAAAAGCCAAGCGCGAAGCAGCTCTTTCCAAACTCGAAGCCCTTGGCTTGACCACCGATGATCTGAAGGCTTTGGGGCTGTAATCTGCGGAAAACTCCTATGAGAATGTGTTTATGAAGGTGCAATGAAGTCAAAATGCACTATTTCATAGAATTGTGTTTATGAAGTGTGCATAAAGAGTGTTCCGATACAATATGACCATGGCGATACTTTGCAAGGCTGGAATTCAGCTACGAGAACAGATAGATGATGCGTTCCCCGATCGAGATCGAACTAGCGACGGATGGCTCGGTGATGCACGTCATGCAGCGCGTGTTTCCGATCACAATCCTGATTCTAAGGGGATTGTACGTGCCATCGACATTGACGCAGACCTTCGATCCCACGCATCCGAAGCTTTCGACCTTGCGGATCAGCTACGATTACTTGCCAGATCTGATAAACGAATTTCTTACATAATTTTTAACGGTAAGATTGCTTCTTGGAAACTCAATTGGGCATGGCGTGATTACAAGGGCATAAATCCACACCATAAGCACATTCATTGCAGCTTTACATTTTTGGGCGATAACGATTCGAGCATGTTTCGAATCCCTATCTTGACAGGAGAAACAGTCAATGCAAGACCTAAAAGCGATAGCGGCATCTTGGGCAAGATCATTTCTAGCGGCGGGAATAGCAACTTACCTAGCGGTGGGTTGGGATCCACAGTCCATTGTCAATGCTGCGCTTTGCGCAAGTCTCCCGGTAATTCTGCGTTACCTCAACCCTAACGATACCTCTTTCGGTAGAAGATGAGTCCGGCAGAATGGGCAGGGTTTGTCGCTGCCATCCTTTCATGCTGCGCCCTTATTGTCGGCGGGCTTCGTTATATTATTCGTCATGAAGTGCCCACAATTATTGAGGGATCAAACCTCGTGTCGCGCATAGAAAAACTAGAAACTATGGTTCTAGAATTGCTTACCAATGAGCGCAAGAAAACCAACAAAGTCAGAACGCGCCGCTAAGCGTCGCCACAAAGAGCGAATGGCAGCTCGCCATAAAAGCGAGCCATTAACGCCGCTACGCATCTGGGCTATTCAAGTAGCTGAAACTCTTAAAGAACTTGAAGATGCCGTAGGCGATAAAGATAAAGCTCGCTGGATTCTTAGCGACGTTATGCAGCTTCCAGAATGGATGATCCCGAACCCGGATTTCACACCTTATGAAGATGATGACGATGAGGACGAATGAAACGAATCGTCGTCATTTCAGATTTACAGGTTCCATTTCATGATGAGAAAGCCGTAAGAAATGTCGCAAGATTTATCAAACGATACAAGCCTGACGACGTTTTATGCGTGGGCGATGAAATCGACTTCCAAACTATTAGCCGATGGAGCACCGGTCGAGATGAGTGGTCTGGAACAATTGCAAAAGACCGTGACCGAACTGTCGAAATCCTTTCCGAATTGCAGGTTCGTCATCTCTCACGATCAAACCATTCAGCGCGACTCTATAACGCCTTGTCGAGACGGCTGCCGGGGCTGCTCGGTCTGCCAGAGCTGACGATCCAAGGATTCTTGAGACTCAAGGAATTGGGCATTACATACCATAATAAGCCTTACGAGTTTGCCCCTAATTGGGTCATGGTTCACGGTGACGAACAGAGCATTAATAACAATGCCGGTTTAACAGCTCTAGGAGCCGCTAGGAGACACGGAAAAAGCGTGGTGTGTGGTCACACCCACAGACTAGGGGTTTCGGCGTTCTCAGAGGCTTCTGGTGGCGTTTTAGGGCGTGTTCTCATGGGTCTTGAGGTTGGGCATTTGATGGACGAGAAACAGGCTTACTACACGCGCGGTACGATGAATTGGCAAAAGGGTTTTGGATTGGTTTATGTGGATCGTAAAAAAGTCCAACCAGTTGCGATTCCCATTGAACGCGATGGCAGCTTCATCGTTGAAGGAAAAATCTACGGTTAGGGCGTGTCGTTGACGAATTAGATTTATTGCCCCACAATTGGGTTTAAATTCCAATTGAAAGGGGATTTATGAATCTGATAAGACTTGATCGCAAATCCGGGGCATACACAGATGGAAAGATTTACGTCAAAGCGTCATTCATTCGGATGTACGCACGAGAAAAACTCGGTATCAATCAAAGCCGTGGTGCGTTAAGCAAGAAAGTAATTTCGGCGTATTTTCTCGATGTTCATGGGGTGAGTGCCGATGTTCAATGATCTATGGCATTGGTGGCAATCGCTATCACTTAAAGACGGCATGATTGTTGTCTTTTACTTTATGTTGGTCGTTTTGATGATTTATTGGTACGGACTAAAAAACTATGACAAGGGGCTAAAAGATGGATGGAAAAAAGGGTATGACCGGGGAAAAGCAGTTGCGAGCGAAAGACATATTGAATAGTGCGTCGGACACACTATCGGAAAGAGGAACGACGCATGGTAGTTACGACCTCACGATGCTCCGAACAGCAAAACTCTGGTCTGAATATTTGGAACGGACGGTCGATCCGATGGACGTTGCAATCTGTATGGCATTGGTCAAACTTGCCCGCATTATGGAGTCTCGAAAGCATGACGATAATTGGGTGGACGCTTGCGCCTATTTCGCAATCGCAGGAGAGCTTGCCGTCTACGATTGGAACACTCTGGATGCTTTCTAGAAGTCCCAAAGGTCAATGGTGTGATCATTGCAAAGCTAGATGGGGAACTGACAATTGGAAAGGTCAAACTCAAGCTATTTGGCAAACGACCACAAAACGCCACGGCAAGGTCATTGTCAGGCATTACTGTCAGGCTTGCGCCAATTACGTTCAGGCGTGGCATGACGGCACGACTTGGACGTTACAACAACAGCTGGACTATGCGAAAGGAATTCAAGAACTAGATGTTCGATTTGAATAATTATGAAGATGTCGACACGAGGATCCACAAATTCTACGGAAAATATCCGGATGGCTCGATTCTTACTGAGCTTGTTACAAACGACGAAGAAAAAGGAATCGTTGTTTTCAAAGCTATTGCGTACCGCACCTTTCTTGATACTGCGCCTGCCGCTATTGGTTATGCGCGTGGTGCTAGGAAAGACCGTGGTGTGGATCGTGATTTTTGGCTTGAAAATTGCGAAAGTTCTGCAATTGGACGATGCCTCGCCAACCTTGGATTATCTGCTAAAGGAAAGCGACCATCTTCTCTCGAAATGGCAAAGGTTAACGACGCTTCAGAACACTCTGTCGCGCCAATTAAAGTTAGAACGCAGGAACAGAAGGAGTTTCTAAGTGCTACTAATCCAAGTGCAGAAATTATTTGGGATACGACTATCGAACCACCGGCTGATTTTGAACCCGCTTTTGAGAGTGCGGTTGATCTGGTTGTTAAGAATCTCGGTGCCGAACCTATTCCGAGCTGTAAGCATGGTTTTAGGGAGCTTCGTGAAGGTAGTGGGAAAAATGGTGCTTATCGCGGTTGGGTGTGCACTATTCCTATGAAACGCAAAGCTGAGCAATGCAAAGCAATTTGGATGATGCTTGGTGTTGACGGTCGTTGGACATTTCGTCCCGAGGATGAAGCGTTGGTTGCAGGATGAAACTAAAACAAGACGGTTGCGATATTTGCGGGGAAATGGAACCGCTTCAATCTATGCTCTTTAACGATTGTATGCACGATTTGTGCAAAATCTGTTGGGACTGGGTAACTTCGAGAGAAGGTGATTAAATGTTAGTTTTAGACAAAGAAATGGACGTGTGCGACAATTGTAACGAGCCGATAACCGCGGGGGCGGTTAAGCCGTGCGAATGTCGCACTTGTCATGTGAGGACAAACTAATGCAGCAATCACGAAAAGTAAGAGGGCGTGAAAGCGAGCGAATATTAGCAGAATATCTACGAACTCACGGTTGGGAACACGCTTATCAGGTGGGTTCTGGGGCTTCTGGATCTGATATTCAAGGCATAGAAGGTTTAGATATTGAGGTCAAATCTCGTACTAAATTTGACCCTAAAACAACAATGAAACAGCTTCGTGATCGAAAGACCGATGGGATGGGCGTAGCCGTCATGCGCCTTAACGGTCAAGGAGAAGCCGCGATCGATGATTGGGTCGCGGTTCTCCGTTTAGAGGATCTAGTCTATTTACTTAAAGCTAGTGGCTACCGAAACTAATCTAATCCATAGATGTACCGGATGTGGAGTCTGGATCTATGGGCTGAAAGAAAGGTGTAATCTATGTCACACGAAAAACGAAACGCCGTCCTGACCTGCGGTTTTACAAAAAGATTTGACAAGGGCATTATGCTCAGAACGCTTGCGCGCCTGAGAGGCAGCGCACTTCGCGGTCGAGCATTGGCGAGAGCTCTGTTTATAGCAATGCTCGCTATTTCACTTAGCGTTGCGATGCCAGAAAAGATTGATTCCGCTAAGGCGGATTTGTTAAAGCCAGTTGACATTGAATCATTAGAAGAATATTTGATGACTAAAACTGATAGTCAAAAGCAATATGAGTGTGCGCACAAATTAGCTATGCGTGAGAGCTCATGGAGATACGATGCTGTCAACTCATCTAGTGGAGCTTATGGACTATTCCAATCTATGAGTGATTATGCACCTACGTGGGATCCTTATGAGCAGATAGACAAAGCTAAGATCTATATAGACTCTAGGTATGATGGATCATGGTGCAAGGCATATAGACACTTAGTGAGGTACGGATGGCATTAGGTTATTGTTGTCATTGCCATTGGTACTTTGATGAGACAGAAGGTTATTGGCATTTAGATCGCAACGATAAAGTGATATTCATATGCGAGGATTGTGATGAAGCACAAATCGTATCGTTCGACTAGTCAATGGAAGAAACTAAGACTTAAGGTGCTTAGGCGTGATGCGTATACGTGCTTCTATTGTGGAGACGTAGCCAATGAAGTTGACCACGTAATTGCAAAGGTCAAAGGTGGCGAGGATTCGATGGATAATTGCGTTGCAGCTTGTCGTCGGTGCAATATTCAGAAGAAGGATAAGGATCAGGCGGTTTTTTTAGCACAGCGTTCTACCCCCCCTACTTTATCGTGACTGGGA
>OGWM01000052.1_pt1 | contig 16085 bp, 30 predicted proteins | sample 1576041 | NCBI WGS metagenome assembly OGWM01 (sample SAMN07581538, study PRJEB24739) | freshwater metagenome | place: Singapore | collected 2015-01
TTTTTTTTTTTCAAGCAGAAGACGGCATACGAGATCATAGCCGGTGACTGGAGTTCAGACGTGTGCTCTTCCGATCTGTTTCCCAGTCACGATATTTCGCCATATGCCATAGCCCGAACCTCCGATTAACTTATGTCTTCGTAACTAATAACTACTTGTAAAGAAGAGTTAGCACTAGCTCCACCAATGATAGATTGATTCTCCATTAGGTAGAAAGTATTATTTTTGTCAATAACAGATAATGTTGCACTAGATGGAACTGAAATAACATTTGCAAATGCATAAGAAGTTCCTGCTGTTCCATTTGCTGCAGTGTGAATTTGTATTGTAACGTTTGTAGCTGCTGATGTCACGTTTGCAACCATGATTGATTCTACTTTGTAAACTTTTCCTGATGAAGTTCCGTTAGCAAGTAATACGTTTGTAAGAGTGGTAGTAAGAGCAAATACGGTTGTATTACCGTATATCGAGTTTACTGATACTATATTTGGATTTGCCATATTTTATCTCCTTGTTGATTATTATCCGAAAACTAGAGTTAATGCAATAGATTTTCCAGCTGTAATTCCAGTGTTAGCTTGGAAAGAAGGTGTAGCACCTGATCCATTTGATGTTAATATTTGACCTGTAGTACCATTAGAAATAGCTCCAAAAGCACCATTATTATTATATTGTACTTGGTAGTTAGAGCCACCTGGAGTTGCTGCTGGGACTGCAGAAATAACTGAAGTCGTAGATGGGTCTACGATTACATAATTTTTAGAACCTGTTCCAATAGATACCGTTGTAGAACCACCAGATGAAATTGTAGCTGTTCCACCTGAATTGTTTACGATGGTATAATCTTTGTCAATATTTGGAACTGTGATTGTAATGGTTGTTGCAGATAATGAACCATTTAAAATAATAACTTTATTTCTACCAGCTTCATTTGTGTAAGTTGTAGAAGATGAATTTGTTGTAAATGCTAAAGTTGTGTTTCCAGTTACAGTGATTGTATAAACACCACTAATCGCACAATCAATATCTTGTAAGTTAACGTTAGTGATAGCACCCCATGTTCCAGAGTTTTCACCAGTTGCCTGAAGGTTAAGACCTAAATTACTAAACGTACTTGCCATATTAAATTCTCCTTACCATTTTTTTAAGGTTTTGTCATCATGGTAAATTAACCCATGTTTGACTAGTTGTAGCATTTATAGTGCTCCAAGTTTGTCCTGTAGTAGGATCTATTGCAGACCAAGATTGATCTGTTGGTGGGTTTATTGGTGCCCAGCCATACACAATAGGACTTCCTGTCTCTAAAGTCAACAAACTTCCTTGAACTTGTATGATATTTGTATTGATTACTGATACATTTCCAACACCTAAATTTAAGTCATTTCCATTAACTAAAACTTCAGCATTTACAACAACAGTAGCATCTCCAACATTAATAGATAATAAAGAACCATCGGCTTGAATATTAGCAGTTCCAGTTACATCTACATTACCTACAGAATTAGTTAATTGTTCACCGGTAATAACTTGTATAATTGGAAGAACAATTGTTACATTTCCTGTTGCAATTTGAACAGAAGAACCAGTCGCTGATATAATTTGATTAGTTACAATATTAACAGTACCTGCTTCTAAATCTAATATTTCAGGTACAACCGCTTCTGTAATAGAATTACATATTACATTTGGATTCTGAACTAAAAATTCTAATAAATTTGTTGAAGCATTAACATTTGCTTTTCCAGTAATGGTTGCATTACCAATGGATAAAGTTAATACATTACCTGTAATTTCTGCAACTGCTTTACCAGCTATTGTTACTTCTCCTGTAGATATTCCAAGTTGTGCAGAAGATAAAACAACATTTGCTTTTGCAACAACTGCAACATCATTAACAGATAAAGATAATTGATTTCCTGTAACTTCAACAGTTGCATTTCCTTTTGCAATAACAGTTACATCACCAGAAGATAAAGTTAATTGATTTCCTGTTGTAACAACATAAACACCAGCGCCTGATGTTGCTGTTCCAGTAGATAATGTTAATTGATTTCCTGTAGAAGTAATATTAGCATTTGCAACTACGGTTGCTGTGCCTGCTGATAAATTTAATACATTACCTGTTACTGCTACAACAGCTTGATTTAAAACTGTAACAGTGCCAACAGAAACGGTTAGATTTAAATTTGGATCGGGAGTGGCTGCACCATAAGGTCCATATCCCCAAGTAAGATATCCCCATGTAGGATCGTAAGTTCCACCAACATAAACAGTTACATCAGTAGCTTGTTGTCCCCAAGAACCTGCACCCCAAGTATATTGACCCCAAGTATTATTTGTAGCCATAATTTTTTATGGCAAAGTTACTACGAAATTCTTAAAACTGCGCTCGTAGAATTAGCTGCTGGGAATTGAATAGTAAAGTCGCCGTTAGTTGAAGTTTTACTACCACCAAAATCTAAAACAACAACGGCTTTATTAGATTGTGTGCTGTTATAAATTAAACAACAAGAAGCTGTTAATGTTGCTGTAGAGAAAGTTACATCAGAAAAATCTACAAAAGAAATATTTTGAGCAACGGTTGATCCTAAATTTGTAAGAGTTGTTCCACCTGCAGAGTATCCAGTACCGCTAGCTTCGTTTGTTGTAATGTAATTTGTTGTTCCTGTAGAGAAACCACTTACAGTTGTATAAAGAGCAAGTTTAAAAGTATTACCTACTGTAGATGAAAAATTATGTGTTGCTAAAAACAATTCGTTTTTAAAACTATCGGGTACTATATTTGCCATATTAACTCCTTATTATTTTCCTGGTGGCGGAGAATCTACTACAACTCTAGGCTCGCCGTCAACATATTCGTCTCTTCTTCTTCTACCTGTTTGTTCAACACCAAATGATTCTCTGGCTTGTTGATATGATTGTTCATAAACTTGTATCATATCTGGTGGACCTTTCAAGTATTTATATGCTTCTACTAAAGAACCATAAAGAAGTAAATCTTGAGCATAAGTAGATATATAAGTAGTTGAAGTAGCTGAATTTCCTGAAGTTATTGAAGTTCCTTGTGAATAATAAGCAATATTAATTGTATAAGTTGTATTAGGAGTTGGCGCTACAAACCATGTAGTTTCATTCCAGTTTGCCCATACTCTTGGTTTTGCATAGTAAGTAGAAGAATTTGGAAAGTTATTAAATTCTGCCATATAAGAACTATCTTTCTGTTCTAAATTAGAAATTTCACCATCGGGTGAAATCATTTCAACATATCTAATATTACGAAGTCCTGATGGTACAGAAATAGTTGTAGTACCTGCAACGGTAGCTGCTGATGCATATAATCTAAAAGCATCAATATTTAATTCTCTAAAGATTCTATTTTCAGTATTTTGTACAATTACAGAAACGGTAGAATCTGATAATCCATTACTATCTACTTCTGTATAGTTTCTAATTTGATCTACAAGTTGTGAATACGTAAGTGCCATATTATAAAGTTTCTACTGTTGCGTTTCCTCCACCAATTAATGTGTCAAAAGTTCCAGTTCCTGACGATGCATCAAAGGTATAATTGTCCGCGTTTACAACTGTTATACTATATCCAGTTGAAGTTGTTAAGACTGTTTGTTGAAATCCTGAAGTAGATAGAAAAGCATTTAATACGTTAACATTATAGAATCTAACCGTATTGCCAGTTACTTTACCATGACTAGGTTCACTTACATTAATTGTAGAGCTTCCTGTAGTTGTTTTAAATGCATTATTAGGTAATGGAATTGGAGATTGTGTTACAGATACTTGAGGTCCTCCAAATAAACCACCTGATGTTGCAACTGTATTTGCATTAATACTGTATTGATTTGTATTAACTACTGTTAATGTAAATGCAACCGTTGTATTTAATAAAGCATTTGTAAATCCATTTCCTCCTACTACATCTGTAAATACAATTGTATCTCCAGTTGATTTTTCATGACCTGGTTCGTTAACAATAATAGTTGAACTACCTGCTGTTGCTACAAATGGATTGTATTGTAATAAAATAAAAGATTCTGGTTCTACGCGATCCGGTCTTGCATTTTGTAAGCCTTGCGGATCGTTGCCAGGTATCTTTGGTTCAAGTTGTGGCTGCTTTGGTTCATATTCTGTATAATGAACAAATGATCCATTCCATTCTGTAACCATTTCATCATATGGAAATCTTTGGCCAGATCTATCAGATATCGCCCAAGACTTCTTACCTGTGGCGTAAGTAGTCATTAGATACCTTCTCCATAATAAGTTTTAGGAGATATAAAGACCGAGGTTCGTTGACCATCTTCTGTTAAAGCTCTTTGTAATTCATCTTCATACATCATTTTTAACATTTCAGATTTTTCAGGTTTATAAGTAATACTTAAATAATAAGCGAGTCCTGAAGTTAAAGATGGTAAAAATCTAAATACAACATCAGGTGTATTGGTATATTTTCCTGCATCTTCTATTCTTGCTAAATAATAAAATCTTAATTGATAATCACTTGGATTAGCGGCATTTGAATAATTTGATCCAGGAGTTAAATATAAAAATATACTAGGACTATATGTTCTTTGAACATAGTATTGAGATGGAGTTCCTTGTGATAATTTATTTGGTAAAGCTGCATATGCAGATCTATCAATTTTAGTTAACGATATATCTACAGGATTTGTAGTTACAGTATTATTTCTAACATAAGCTTCTAATACATCATTAATATCATTTGGATAATTTGAAGGGTCAGATGTATAATCGTATTGAGCTTGTCCTAATACTAATGGAATAGTTGCAAGTTTAACTTTCCATAAATGAACACCTCTATTATCCCACTCTGATAATAAAATATTAAGATTTCTTCTTGCTACTCTTAAATGAAATCCTGATCTACTTCCTCCAATACCTACACGTCCAAAAGCTTCATCAATAAGCTCATCTAGTTCAAGATTAAAACTTGTAGTTCCAGAGGTAGTCATCTACTCTCCTATTTATCTATAAATAGCGTAATATTTAATGCACTACTATTAGCTGTTACACCAACTCCATCAATGATTCCTGTTCCATTTCTTCCTGCATATAGAACACCATCTTCTGGAAAGTTTAATGTTTCTGTTTGTCCAGCGCCAACAAATACTTGTAAATAAACTTGTGTATTAGTTGAAGAACTAACTGTTGTAGCAGTTGCTAAACCATTAATTACAGCTGATCCAGAACTTCCTGTAGACTGGATCATAAATCCACGAAGTCTTGTAGGACCTGCAAATAAAATTGCATTTGTTGCAGATGTATTAACCGGTTTTACATCGCCTTTATATCTACCCATAAATTTCTCCTTATATTAATAGAGCCCCCGAAGGAGCTCTATTAAAAAATTAATTAGCTAACTTCGCCTGGCTGACCATTATCAACAATAATGTAATTTATAATTACAGAAGTAGTTGAAGAAATAGTAGAAGTACCTGTACCTGCACCATATACAGTTGAATTAACTGTAAGTGGAGTTTTTGCGAAAGATCCTAAATCATTACCAGCAAGAGCAGATTGAACACCATCCGCGCTTAATGCAAAAGCAATTGAAGTAGAATTTGCTTGACCTGCAGTTGAAGTAGTACCAAGGTTTAATGCTTTTGAAGCAGCACCTGTAGCAGCATGAATAACATCCACAATTTGTGCACCAGCTGGTAACACGATATTTTGATTGTTATCAATATTTTTAACAGCTGAATACACTGAAGTATTTCCTGTTAATATTCCTTTAGCTGAAAGAATAACTGTACCTGCGAACACATTTGATTCTTTATTCTGTCCGCCGTAAGATCTTACAACTCCTTGGAAAGTAGTTTTTGCCATATGTTTATCCTCCTAAATAATCCAATGTAGTTATTAGGCTTATCGACTATACGCGTCTACATCAGATGTTAATGTATAGTAGTTGAAATATAGCTTAATTTTTTAAAAAGAGCAAGGGGTGGCTTAAGTTTCTCTCACTTTTTTACCAAATATATAGCTAGTTTAGCTAGCTATGAATTTTGGATCTTCATCTTCGCTTAAAACAACATTATTTTGTTGTCTAGCGGTCTCAAGATCCTGTTGAAGAATTTGTCTTTTGACTTCCTTCAACTCTACGTCTAACCACTGCATATCAGTAGTTATACTACCCTGTTCAAGATAAGACTTGTTCCACTGTGATTCCAAGTCTATTTTCTTGGCCAGAAGTGATTGGGACAATGATGTCACGCTCAACCTCCTCATAGGTTATATATAAGAAATTACTAATCTGATTACGATTAATTAATTTCTCTATTTGCTCTTTACTCATTTTTCCCAGAAAGTCAAGTACTTTCTGATGTAAAGATTCTATATTGTTTATGGGTTCAGATTCCAAGGTAAATTGGATCTTAATACTATTTATGAATACTTTTATTAGGTAAATTTTCATCTTCTCACAGATGTTTTTATATTGATTTATGGGGCGAGTCAAGCCCGCCCCATAAAGAAAGTCTTTACGCTCCTGGTGAGCCGAAAATACCTCTAGGGTCTGACCAGCCGAAGCTGTATCTTTCTCTAGCTTTGTATCTTACGTTACCAGTTTCGAAATCACCTTCCATAGAAGTTCTAATCGGTGATCTTTCGAAATACTTCATACCGTTTGGTACATCTGTTTTAATGAAGAATGCATCAGAATCAGTTAAGAAGTGATTGATAGTGTAACCACCAGAAATCATTCCCATGTTTTTGATTGCATTGATATCATTATCAGCTGTTCCAACTCTACCAGCAGAAGCCATTAATCTGTCAGCTGTAAATTGCAATTGAGAAGGAATAATTAATTTCATTCCTTGAGCTGCAATTTTTAAACCTCTTTCATCAGTTAGAGCAGCAATATCAATTAAAGACTGTTCTAATGATGTTTCGTTTAAGTCAGCCGCAGTAGCCAATGTGTTGCTGAATGATCCAGCAATAGTTGCATGCGATGTTGAGAACAACGCAGAACCGTCACCACCTGGGTAAGTAGAACTGAATCCGTTATTTAAAACGTTAGCAGCTGTTACTTGCTTTGTATTCGCCATAGATCTAGCTAATGCTTTTGTATATCTAGACGCAAGTCTGTCATACAAGTTATCTTCAATCGCTTCTTCAGTGATTGAAAATGCAAGAGCTATAGTATTGTGCGTATATCTAGCAGTGAAAGTTTCTTGTGCTGTATCATATGTAACACCTTGACCTTCTGCTTTGATAGAAGCATTACCAAAACCTGATAACATTACTTCTTCTTCGAATGCTCGATCTGAAGTTTCTTTATCAAATATTTGATCATGCTCGTTTTCATAGCGTTTATATTCAAGTCCAAACAGAGCGTTTAAACCTGGTTCTAGTTCCTTAACTAGTTGTGATCTTGAGATAGCCATAGTTTAAGTCTCCTTTAGTTTAATGTTCCAGCTATTTTCACAACGAAGTCTTCATTAGTTGAACCTTCTTCGTTTCCGATGAAAGGTGACGTTTGAAGTATTCTTAATTGTGCTGTAGTTGAAGCGCCAAGATTTAAATACACTCCAGAAATTCCATTTGTAGAATTACCTGCAGCATATACTTGCTCGTATGCTTCTCCTACTGCTGTTTGACCAGCAGCTGTTCCAGTTGATTTTACCAAGTAAAGTTGATTTGGATCATCAATTACATACGCTTGAATTTCACCTTGAGTGATATTCGTTTGTACATATTTGTTTGACCAAGTCGGCTTACCTGTCGTTGGGCTCACTTCGATTAAACAACCATTAAATACTCCTAATACAGTAGTTTGAGTAGTTGTTGTAACCACAGCAAGATAACCCGCGTCTACAGTCACCATATCTCCTTGATAGATAGATGATGCGTAGTTGTCAGAAATATTATATTGTCCCTGACCACCATTCGCTGGATTACTTCCCAACTTTCCTAAAGCTCTTAAGCCGTAGGCTGTTGTTGAGTTTGCCATATTTTCTCCTTGTTAAGTTTTAATTACTTTGTTGGATAGGAATTACTAAATAATTAGTCCTTCTTTGTACCACCAAAAGTTACACGAGTCTGACGATCTTTACTGATCGGCATACTTGGATGCTGTTCCTTCAGAGGATCGTTTGCAATAGCGTCTTCTCGTTCTTGAGTTCTTCTTGCGAAATACTCTTCACGAGATTTTGCGATCTCTTCTGGTACTCTAGCCAGCACTAGGCCGCCTACTCCAATGACTCCTGCGTATTTTCCGTCCTTAACACTCGGATACTCGTGATCTGGGTATTCATCAGCTCTCACTAATTCATAACCTGATCTTAATCTTCCAGATATGTTCTTTGTATCATCAAAGCCCAAACTTTCAGCTCGTATCCATCTGTGTCTAAAGCCGCTAGGCGCAGGTGGTGCATCTAAAGATGACGGTGGAGTCCAAACTTTAGGTCTTTCAGTTTTTGACCTTGTTTCGCTCGCACGGGAAGTCTTAATTGTTTTGTTTTTGTCCATATGCCTATACCTCCTTCGTGGTTAAATGTTTCGCATATTCTTCAAGTGGCACACCTAATCTTTTAGCAATTGCTACCTGTGAAGGTGTGAGCTTTACAGTTTTTTTGCGTCCTGTTTGAGCTGGACGATTAGCTGATGCTACAGTTTGAGCAGGTTTTGCTCTTTCCGTAGTTATAGTTTCCTTTGTAGCAAATTTATGAGGAAATTCAAGTCTTATTCTTTTATCAATTTCTTCATAGTATTCATCACTTTTTGGATCTATACCTTCATCTTCTACAAGCTTTTTATGCAAGTCAAATGCAGTATAAGTCATAGCTGAATCCTGTCCAAACCAACTATTTTTAGCCGCCCATTCTTCCGCTTTGGGGTCCACTTGTGCAGTTTGTACAGTTTGTTGAGGTGTTATTGTTACCTCTTTTTGTTTAGCTATTGACTCTTCTTGAACAGCTTTAAGATTTCTTAATCTTGCAGCTTCTAAAGTAAGTTCTGCTATTTGTTGTTGCGCATTAACTTGACCTTCTACATCTTGATTATCGATGGCTGATTTAAGAGCTATTTTAGCATTTGCTAAACTAGAATTAACTCTAGTTTCAAATTCAGATACATATCTTTGATCTGTTTTTGATAATCTAGATTCAATCTGTTCTTTTTCTCTTTTAATAGAGTTAGCAAACTGAATAGCTTCTTCTCTTTGTCTTTCAGCTTCTCTCATCTTACGAGTTAATTTAGCAATACGTTTTTTAACGCCTTCGCTATACTCTTCTAACTCGTCTTTTTCTGCAGCAGGTTTTTCAACCTTTGCTTCAACAACAGGTTTTTCTTCCTCTTGTTGAACCTCAATCTTCTCTTCCTTTTTCTCTTCAGCAACGGCTTTTGTCTGCTCGTTGTTTTCGTCTAATGTGATTTCAGCGCCTTCTTTTTCGCCGACATCAATCATCGGATCTTTTAGTTTGTCTTCTGGCATAGTGCCTCCTATGTTTAAATGTGATGAAGAACATCTTCAGGATTTTTAATAGTCCCAAGTACTTCGTCATCGTTTAGTAGTCGCACTTCTCCACCTTCTATTGGTAATCTTGAACCCGCATAACGAGCAAAGATAACCCAATCTCCTTTTTTACACCATGGACCTGTTGGATAACGCTCTTTATCGTTATAAGCTAATGGTCCAATTTTTAAAACATAACCACAATTTGTAGCTATTCTTAATTTGTCTAATGATTCTTGTGCAATAATAATTCCACCTTTGGTTTTATCTTTAGGTGTAAATGGTAATACTAAAATTCTCCAACCACTTGGATTAGGTAAACTATCAACAAGAGATTCAGAAATATTTTCTGCTCTTATTGTTTTATCTTCAATTTTTTTATTTTCTTCTTTGTATTTTTCTTCAAGACCTAGAACAGTCTTTGGTACTTCAGTCGAGTTTAATAACGTTTCCGGCATTTGCATTTAGCTCCTTTTTGTTTAGCAGGTTAGAGATTTCCTGTAATAAAAATTCGTATGTTCGAATTTGTCCAAGTATATACTTGTAATCTTCCATATTGTCAACACCTCCTGAAGTCACAATTGTCGTTAAATTAGACAATTGATTTTTCATAAATCGTTGTAATTTACTTGCTATATCTACGTCTTCCATCTCTTCTCCTTTGTTATGTTAGCAATTCCACTTTCTTAAAGATTTATTAATTCTTGAATTTGGATCTCTTGCAGTTTTAGCTGAAGTTAATCTTCTTTTCATACCTGACATTCTGGCACAAAATGATTTTCTTCTATTAGCAGCTTTTGATCCTTTTTTTAATTTAGAAGGTTTTGTAGTCACTGCCATGGATAATTTAGAACCCGGATGTTGTCTTCTGTAAGAAGCAATACCTTTTCTATTTAAACCACCAGATGGATTTTTACCTTCTTTTCTTTGCCAAGCTGGAGTTCCACCACTTGCAAATCTTTTTCTTTCAATTCCACGTCCTCTTAAAGATATATCACCCATTATACTAATCCTCCATTGCTCATTCTTTTACGTTTCGCGAATGTCGAAACATTAGTTGGTTTAGGTCCTGTATTACCAGCGGCTCTTTTTCTTTTAACTGCTGATCTTCTTTGACCTTCTGACATTCTTCTTGCTTTTGCAAGAGGAACACATTTTGGATAACCTTTTCTTTTTTCTCCTTTAGATCTACCACAAGGAGCATATGAACCATCTTTTCTTTTAGCTCCAATATCTACCCATTTTTCTTGAACCCATTTTCTTAAACCGTTTGCCATACTAATATTTCTTTGTAACTTTTCTTCTATTTTCCATTACATTTCCACAACCTTTTGCAATACCACCTTGTTCATAATTAGATACTGCTTTTCTTTGTTGTGAAAGATTTGTTTTAGCTTTTGTAATAACTCTTCTTCTTTTATCTAAAGTAGCACCTGCAGAAAGTATTCCACCAGCTGCTTTTCCTTTTCTACCGCCTGGAGTTACTTTTCCAGAACAAACTGCAGATGCATACATGTTCGCGTACGCGCTCGGGTACACTTTAAATTTTCTTTTAGCTGCTGCTTTTCCTCTAGGACAAAGTTTAGCCATTACCTCCAACCTTTCTTTGCAATTTTAGGAAAACCTTTTTTAACAAGTCCTCCGTGTTTATACTCTGGAGTAACTTCAAATTTTACGCCTTCATCGTATTCTCTCATTTCTTTTGATGGAAATTTTCTTTTTTCTCCTCTTAATTTTTCAAGTTCTTTTTCTGTGTCCTCAACTGTTCCATAAATAGATTCTTTTCCTTCTTTAGCTTTTTTTAAATTGTATTCCATTATTTCTTCGCGTTCGTCTTGATACTTTTTTATCTGACCAATATTTTTTGCTATGTTAGCTTTTGATTTAGCTATACCTTTACTTTTAACTTTAGGACTTATGCTTTTAATAACACCAATACCTTTTAAAATTGCACCCATTATTTTTTCTTCTTTTTAGTTTTTTTCTTTACCATTTTGCCTGATTTAGTTTCTTCGTAACCTTTTTCTTCCATAGCATATTCTCTAGCTTCTTTAGCTTTAGATTCCATGCCTTCATGTTTTTCAGACATATCAACAGCACCACCTTTAGATTTTTTAATCACGCCTCTACCAATTAAAACATCTTTAAAAGTTACTTTGCCATCTTTGTTTAAATCAGGAAATGCTTTACCACCTTTAGCAAGACCTACTCTTGCTATTCCACTTCCTCTTTTTTGTTTACCAAGACCAGCCATTATCTTTTACCTTTCATCATTTTACCTTTTTTCTTCATAGACATTTTTTTAGTAATCATGTCAGCTTTGCCACCTTTTTTCATTTTTGTTCTTGGTCTTATTCCGTAATCGTTTCTCATTTTATCTCCTTATCCGTTTTCTTGTTCTTTATTTACAGGTCTATTTGCCATCGTTCTTGCAACTGATTCAGCAGATCGACCTATCACATAACCTCCGAGTCCAACATTCAATAATGTCCAAACATCGCCAGGTAATTCAAAGGAGATAACAGCTCCTGTGAATACTTTTATAACTGGTCCTATAACATAATTCCAGACCAAGATAAAGATTAATACATACATCAAAAGGCTGGCGGGTCAACCCGGCTCCGATGGGCAGAGTTGTGAAGGCAGACCTAGGATAGGCTTGGTCTGCCCTTCCAAAGGGCAGAACTGAGTCAAGGTATACAAGGAGCAGATATGACAACAAGAAAACGAGACTACAAACACGAGTACCAGTTACAAAAAAAACGTGGTGACGTGGAAGGTTTTCTTGAGCGTCAAAAAGCACGAAGACTCTATGACAAGAAAGGTATCGACAGGAACGGAAAAGATATTGATCACATCAAACCAATAAGAAAGGGTGGAAAGACCGCCACTGGAAATTTAAGGTTGCGCTCACGGTCAAAAAATAAGAGCGACAACAAGTAAACAATCGGAGGCTAATCCTTGTTGAACGAAGTTCAAGCGTATGTATCTACCCTACACATTCAGGAGACTGATCGTGTAGCGTGTCCCAGTTGTTCTCCACAACGCCGCAAACACAATCTCAAAGAAATGGTTGTCACACGCAAAGACGATGCGTGGGTCTACCACTGCCATCATTGCGGTATCAGTGGGAACGTTCCCTTTGAAGAGAAAAAATTTTATGTGGAGAGAAAATTGTCAGCCGTCCCAAAACCCAACATCACACAAACAGCATTAGAAGAATCACACTACGCCTTCCTGTTGAAACGTGGCATCAGTCGAGAGACAGCAGACAAGATGAAATTGTTTGCCGCCGAGAAATGGTTTCAACGACTCGGACGCACAGCGCCAGCGGTTGGCTTCCCCTACTACCGCAACGGTGCAATCACTGCCGCGAAGTATCGATGCATCGAAGACAAAGACTTCACGCAAGACTCAGGCGGTGCTCATGATTTTTTTGGCATCGATCAAGTTGATCCAACCAAACCGATTGTGATTGTTGAAGGTGAGATCGATGCGTTGACTGGGATCGAGTGTGGTGTTGACAACGTGGTCTCAGTTCCATCAGGCGCACCGATGAAGGTGGTTGATGGTAAGGTGACGGCAAGCGAAGACAAGAAGTTTGCGTTTGTGTGGAATGCGTTTGAGACACTGAGCAAAGCGCCATACATCGTCATCGCGACTGACAACGATGCACCCGGTCAAGCACTCGCTGAAGAGTTGGCACGAAGGATAGGCAAGCACAAGTGCAAACGGGTGACGTCCCCGTTGAAGGATTTAAACGAGGTCTTTCAGCAGCAAGGGGCTGCAGCGGTCAAGGATCTATTGGACAAGGCCGAGCCGTACCCGGTCGAAGGTTTAAGCAGCGTCAGTAAGTTTGAGGATCGTTTAAACGATTTATGGTCGAAGGGCACGGGGAAGGGAATGTCTACGGGGTTCCCAAGTCTTGATCAGATTTACACAGTTGCTCCGGGCCAGTTGACTGTGGTCACAGGCTATCCATCGCATGGCAAGTCCAACTTTGTGGATCAGTTGATGGTCAACCTCGCCAAGCATCACGACTGGAAGTTTGCCATCTGCTCGTTCGAGAATCAGCCCGAGATTCATATCTCCCGGTTCATGGAGATCTATCAGGGCAGGCGGTTCTTTGAAGGCTCGCACCGCATGAGCGATGAAGAGCGCAAGACAGCGTTTAAATGGGTTGAAGAACATTTCTTGTTCATGGACTCGGAGACTGTTGAACCAGCGTCCATCGACTCGGTTCTCGACAGAGCGAAGGCCGCAGTTGCTCGGATGGGAATCCGAGGTCTGGTCATCGATCCGTACAACTACATCGAGTTGAAGAAAGACGCATCAGAGACCGAAGCGATCAGCAACATGCTGACACGCATCCATGCGTTTGCTAAAGCGTTTGGGGTTCATGTGTGGTTTGTGGCTCACCCAGCAAAGGTGAACAGATCAGGCACAGAACTGCCCCGCCCTGACGGCATGAGCATTAGCGGCTCGATGGCGTGGTGGGCGAAGGCAGACTGCGGATTGACAGTGCATCGAGCAGATCCCAACGTGGAAGTAGCGGTGTGGAAATGCCGCTATCGTTGGGTCGGTACACAGGGTGAAGTGAAGTTGGGTTACGACAAAGTTGCTGGAACGTACAACGAGAACATCGAAGCGTTCTAACGGCATACCTGCTTCTTAGCATCGTTTAAACGAGAGGGATCGTTGTCGAACCACCAAGCAACACATTTTTTCGACAGCACCCTCTCGGGCAGTTCCTTGTAAACAATCTTCTCAACAACGACCGGGGTCAGGTTGTTGTATCCATAGGCAAACGCACTGGCAACGCCAGCCGCAAAGCCGATCAAGATTCCTCGAATCAGTCCTTTCATGCGGCCTCCCATGATTTGCAAAACGCTTCCCAAGCGTCTTTGTCGATGGCAACCCAAACAGTTTTTTCAAACTCTTGGACAACCTCTGCGTTTTCAAGAATGTCAAAGCCCAGTTCTACGATGTCTGCGTCAGTCATAAAGCCTCCTTAGTTTCATAGTGCAGTGCCGTACAGCAATACAACAACAACGATCCAAAAAATGATTGCATCAGCCATGTGCTGGTTCACTGATTCTCTCAAATCCTCAATAATATTTCCTCTCTGGCTTTTCAAATCTCCAAGCCTGCGTATAACCAAGCTTACCTTTGTAATATGGCTCATACGCATTCACCCAACCACCATATATTGACCAATCTTTTTGGGGCCTAACAAAGTTAATTTTAACTTCATTATTTTTTAACTTTGCTCTAGCTTTTTCAAGTTCAGCTTTTCTCTGCGCATCTCTCATTTTCTGATATTCATCTAACTCATCATAAGATTTTTTTTCTTTAACCTCTTCTGGTTTAGATGTTTCTGATGCTAAAGTTTTTCCGCTTATAGATTTATACAAAGCAGGATTTTCTATTCTGATCTGTTCACCATTTTCTTTTAAAAATTTAGAACATTCCTCTTTTATTAGAGTGTTAAAAAATGCATTGGTATAAGTTGGCTTTGTTTTGACACGGTAGTTACTTTTGTACCTTGAATTTGATAAAAAAAGCCTTTTATTACGTGCATAATAACTCATTTTAGAAGGATGAATTTTTTTCATTTTCTACCTCCTTTTTTTCTTCTTTTCTGAGCTCTAAAAAGAAGATCCTCATACATCTGACTTCTACTAATCAATCTCCCTTCAATGGTATTAAGCTTTAACAAAGCGCTTCCAGCATTGGAGTCTCTGGTAAATGCAACGCCAATTAAAGACTGATTTTTGTTAACAGATTTTTGATGTTGATGAGTAAAACTTTGTCCAAGAATCTTGTCTGAAAATTTAGGTTTGCTGCTATCTGCATCAAATTCTAAAATTTCATTACCAAAAATTCCAGTCTCAATTGAAGTTACTCTTCGAAGTTTCCATTTAATTTCTACAATTTTAATGAAAATTTCCTCTTCATAAGCTCCAACTGGCTCATAGATTTTCAGCATACTTTCTTTAAAAGCATGAAACTCTTCAAGATTTTCGCCGATAATTACCAAACGCTCTGCTGTTAAAGCATGCGTGATGGCATTGCCTGATACTTTCTGTTTGCCTTCAAAAGTTACAGGTCCTGTACTCTTTTTAGCATTTTCTCTGTTCGCTCTGATTTTTCTATCAGAAACTACTTTTAACTTACGTATAGTCTTCATCTTTTCTCCTTAATAAATAATTAATTTTTTCAACACGCAGCAAAATGCCTTGTGTTGAATCACAAATTTTTAAATTGAAATACCCACCAGTAATGGCTTTATTTAAGGGAGCGTAATTTTAAAGACTTACGAAACTTGAGAGCTAAAAAGCTCGCAGGAATTAATCCTGAATTATTAAACTATACTAAATTAATTATATTGTCAACCTATACTTGTAATTTAAATTTACATAAATTAATTAGAATTCTTTTAAAATTCTAAACTAAGCTTTAGGTAATCTAATAATAAATTCACTGCCAAGTCCAATTTTACTTGTAATTTTTAACTCACCTCGATGTTGGTTTATTATATGTTTTGCAATGGCTAATCCTAATCCTGTACCTCCAATTATCGTGACTGGGAAAC
>OGWM01000053.1_pt1 | contig 16036 bp, 13 predicted proteins | sample 1576041 | NCBI WGS metagenome assembly OGWM01 (sample SAMN07581538, study PRJEB24739) | freshwater metagenome | place: Singapore | collected 2015-01
TTCAAGCAGAAGACGGCATACGAGATCATAGCCGGTGACTGGAGTTCAGACGTGTGCTCTTCCGATCTGTTTCCCAGTCACGATAGATAAATATGTGGACATCGCAATCCGCTGGATGCCGCTCGAGAACCCGGCTATGCGGCAATACTATCATCGTCCCAATGATGGATTGGGAGTGGTCGTCACCGATATCTTTTCGGAAGGTTCAGCTGATGGAGTGTTGCAGAAGGGGGATGTTCTTCTCTCGATCGATGGGCATTCGATTGAGAGTGATGGCTCGGTTCGTTTGGATGGTCAGCCGGTTCAATTGGAAGAAATTGTGGAGCGGAAATTTGCCGGGGATACGGTGGATCTCGATGTCTGGAGGAATCAGGCGCTGGAGAAGCGAAAGATCACGCTCCGTCCTGCTGAGATGTTTTCAATGTATGAAAATCTTTATGAAGAGCCTCCTCGGTATGTTTTGTATGGAGGGTTGGTCTTTCAGCCTCTCACCGCAAATCTTATGGCGGTGCTGGTGGGGAGCGCGGATTTGCGTTTGCGACAAACGTACACTCTGTTTGGTCAGGATCAGATTTATCGGGAGACGCCGGAACCTGTGATCCTTTCCTCTGTTTTGCCGGATCGCTCGAATGTCTATTTGGTAGGACTTGCAGGTCAGGTGGTACGTGAAATTAATGGGCGTCGGATTCGCACTTTGGCGGATGTTTTGCCTGCTTTGGAGTCCGGTGGAGACCGGACCGTAATTCGTTTTGAAGGGGATCAACGGCCTGCGGTTTTGAAGAAAGCAGAAGTGGATCAGGTGATGCCTAGGATTATGACTCAGTACGGAATTTCGGAGGCTCACCGAACCGATTTGGGTGGACGTCGATTGGCGAAAGGTTCGTGGAAAAAGGAAGGGGAGGGAAAATGAGAAGGATGTGGGTTTTGATTCTTGTTTGGGGCTTTCTGGTGAGCCTGGGGGTGGGGGAGGATGATTCCCGAGGCTCGTTGGTTAGGGTGAGGGCATCGATTCAGGCGTACGATCAGTTTCGGCCTTGGCAAAAAAAATCCCCTTTCGGTCTAAATGGGACGGGTGTTGTTCTTCCCGGAGGAAAGGTTTTGGCTACTGCGGCTCTGGTTGCGAACCGGACTGAGGTGGGGCTGGAGAAACCAGGTTCGGCAGAAAAGTGTGCCGCGGAAGTCGAAGCAATCGATTATGAGGCAAATCTTGCTTTGTTGCAGCCCACGGATCGCAACTTTCTGAAAGGCTTTTCCGGTGTTGTGCTTGGTCCTGCGCTGCGTGCGGGCGACAAAACTGAAGTTTGGCAGTTGGAAAGGAATGGGGAGATGCTGCGAAGCCAGGCGGAGATTCTTTCTGCAGGTGTGGGGCGATACCCGTCGGACGAAGCTGGCTTTTTGGTTTACGGAGTTCGGGTTTCTCTCCCGAAGAGGGATGACAGCTATACCCTGCCGCTCATGAAAGATGGTCAGTTGGCGGGAATGATGATGGGGTATGACCGCGATTCGCAGGAAGGGACGGCAATTCCGGTTCCGATGATCGAGCACTTTTTGAAAGATGCGGCCGATGGGAAGTATGAGGGATTTCCTACGCTAGGTGTGAGTTGGAGTCCTTTGAGGGATCCAAATCTTCGGGAAGAAGTGCTGGCACCGAAATCGGGAGGTGGCTTATTGCTAACCCGGGTCAACCCGAGGGGAACTGCTGGAAGAGCAGGATTGCGGGAGGGGGATGTCTTGTTAAGCGTGGACGGGTACAAGTTGGATGAGGATGGGAATTATCGGGATCCATTATACGGGCCGACTGCAGTTGGAAATCTGATCCGAACAAAGCCAACGGTTGGCTCTCCAGCGCGGTTTCGGATTTCTCGAAACGGAAAGGAGATGGATCTCAACGGATCTTACGATCGGAAAGCAAGAGATGAGGTGGCGATTCCAACACTCCAGTTCGATACTGCGCCCAAGTATCTGGTTGTGGGGGGGCTGGTGTTTCAGGAGCTTACGGGAACCTATTTGCAGGAGTGGGGGGAGAAGTGGTCGGAACGGGCTCCACAGCGCTTGGTGGAGCTCTTTACATTCCAGCATGAGAAAAGACCGAATCCGGAACGCAAAGTCGTTTTCCTCAGTCAGGTTTTGCCATCCCCGATTACTCTGGGTTATTTGCAGCTATCAGGGCTCGTTTTGGAAAAGCTGAATGGACGCGAGATCATGAACCTATCCGATTTGGCAAAAGCGGTGGATGAAGTGAAGGCAGGAGATCTCGTTTTCGAGTTCAGAGATGAACCTGGAAAACTTATTCTTCAGGCGCAGGACTTGCCTTCGGTATCGCAAAAGATCGGAAAAGATTACGGTCTCCCAGCTTTGCGCCGACTGTAGGTGAAGTGGGGGGATTGAAGATGAGTCGGCTGAGTGGATGGGCGGTTTTTGATCTGGATGGGACGTTGGTCGATACGTTGCCCGAGATTACCGAGGCTCTGAATCGGGTGTTGGTAAGCCATCGCAGAAAAAGTTTATCCAAAGAAGAGGTGATGAGATTAGTGGGGCATGGACCGAATACTTTGATTGAGAGGGCATGGTCAAAAACGGGTCAAAAAGCTGAGATCCACGAGATCTCTCATTTAGCGTGTGAGTATTCTCGAGAATATCGCTGCAACACTTCAGGGGTCAGCCGCCCCTTTCATGGAGTGAATGAGGGATTACAGAGGCTGATTCGGTTGGGGTGGAAGTTGGGGGTATGTACAAACAAACATGGCGATTTCGCAAGGTCTCTGATTCAAGAGTTGGGTTGGAGGAATTGGATTCGTGTGATTATTAGCGGCGAGGAGACATTTCGAAAGCCTGACCCAAGATCCCTCAGGTTAGCTTTTGACCGTATGGGGGCTGGATTTGGTCGCCATCTTTTTGTTGGGGATAGCGAGGTAGATCTTCAAACCGCGCAAAATGCATCTGTTGAAGCCGTATTTTTGGGACATGGATATGGGGGGATGGGAAAATTTCGAAGTCGGTGCTTTGATGAAGCCGTCGAGCTGTTTCGCTGGATGGCTCAGTCAGGTCCAATTCGGAAAGAATATGCGTAGAGTCTTGCCGTAGGTGCCAACGAAAGGAATGATGAACCCTTATGAAGAAGGGATTGAGTAGCAAAGAAAAGCTGGGAAAGAAGTCGGGCGGGCCTTTGTGTGCTTTGGCGATGACCGCGAATGAAATTCGGATTGAGCAAGCCGAGCGAAGGCTTTATGCGATTCTCGACAGGCACACACGTTTAATTGAGGGACTAGCGAAATCAATCGAAGCAGATGACCTAGAGGAGGACATGCAGAAGAACCTGAAAGAGACGAACAGCATGCTGGACGACTGTTTTTGGCAGTTTTTAAGCCCCTTGGCACCGGGAGATAAGGTGGTTTCGGCTTACGACACACACATGGTTGAAGGGACGATTGTTTCGATCCAAAAAGAGTCCGCTCATCAAGATTATGGTTCTGCCGTGGTTCAGTTTCCCAATGAGGAGGCGAAAACAGTTGATGTTTGCGAACTGGTAAAAGTGTGGGGCTCGGTACTCCATACTGAGACGGCTGTTCCGGGGCAAAACTAGGGTTTGCTCTTTGGTCGAAGGAGAGAAGATCCGGTCATGGCTTCTGGCTTGGGAAGCCCAAGCATGTCTAGCAGGGTTGGGGCGACGTCGGCCAGAATTCCGTCCGCAAGAGTATAGGATTCGGAGTCGGAAGCCACATAGAGGCAGTGGACAAGATTGGTGGTGTGAGAGGTATGAGGAGTTCCGTTTTTTTCTAGCATCTGCTCGCAGTTGCCGTGATCGGCAGTGACCAAGGCTTTTCCGCCCACTTTCTGTAAAGCTTCGAGGACCTGACCGACTGCGCGGTCGATGGTCTCCACGGCTCGGATTCCGGCGGAAAGGACTCCTGTGTGGCCAACCATATCCGGATTGGCGAAATTCAGGATGATCAGGTCATCAAGACCCCTCTGGATCCGTTCCACTACTTTTTGTGTCAACTCGGGGGCACTCATTTCCGGTTGGAGGTCGTAAGTTGCAACCTTGGGGGAGGGGACCATAACTCGTTCCTCTCGCGGGTTCGGAGTTTCTTTTCCGCCGTTAAAGAAGTAGGTGACGTGTGGATATTTTTCCGTCTCCGCGAGACGTGCCTGGGATCGCCCGTGTGCTGCGACGACCTCTCCAAGCAGATCGTTCATCGGAAGGGGGGTGAAGAGATGCTGGAATCCCATCTTCGTAAAGTCGCTCTCATAGGGGGTCATCGTGAAGACTTTGACTTGTGGACGGGATTCAGACGGGAATTCGGAAAATGTTGGGTCAGCCAAAGCGCGGACGATCTGGCGCATACGGTCCGCGCGGAAGTTGAAGAAAAAGAGGACATCTCCATTTCGAATCAGGGGGGTAGCGGAACCAGCGAGGGAAATAGGCGGTATAAACTCGTCGGTTTTTCCGTCCGTATAGGCCTGTGAAATTGCTGAAGTTGCTGATTCCGCAGGAGAGCCTTTTCCTTCGACAAAAAGATCTCGGGCAAGTTTGATTCGTTCCCAGCGGAGATCCCGATCCATGGCGTAATATCTGCCAATGATCGTGGCTAAGTGGGCTCCTGGGCAGGATTTTACTTCCTTCTCCAGTTGTGCGATCCACTGGCGCCCTGACGTGGGGGAGCAGTCCCGGCCGTCGGTCATGGCGTGAACATGAATGTCGCGATGTCCGGATTGGGAAGCGATATGGAGAAGTGCGATCAGGTGTTCGATGTTCGAGTGAACACCGCCATCGGATACGAGTCCTAAAAAGTGGAGGCGTTTGCCTTTCGATTCATGGAGGCAGGCTTGAAGGATGGAATTCTTTTGCAGGGATCCATCTGCCACAGCCAAATTGATACGGGTGAGCTCCTGGTAAACGATACGACCAGCTCCGAGGTTTAGATGCCCCACTTCCGAGTTTCCCATCTGGCCTTCGGGAAGACCTACTTGAAGTCCACTGGCCTGAAGTCTGGACATTGGATATTTTTGATACAGGCGGTCATGGACAGGGGTTTCAGCAAGAAGAGTTGCGTCCCCCTGTTGTTCTGCACCCGAACGCCCAGCGGGGTTGATCCCCCAGCCGTCTCGAATCATAAGAAGAACTGGTTTTTTCATCTCCTATCATAGTACCTCAAAACGAGTCGAAATCGATAGCCGTTGTTCGGCGAGATGGGAAAACTTTGGACGAAAAGCAGAATTGGGGAGATACTCTTTGCATGATCGAATCGTTCGTATTTAGCGAAGGTCGACCGGTCAGCCATAATTTGGAGATGGAAGCGTTGCGTCTGGCCCGAGCGGACAAGGGGTTGATTCTTTGGATTGATTTGACGAATCCAACTCCGGAGGAGACAAAGTCGATTTTGGAGGTCCTTTTCGAGTTTCACCCTTTGGCGATCGAGGACTGTGTGACTTTGAGCGAATTGCCCAAAATCGAAGACTACGAAGATTATCTTTTCATGATCGTACACAGCGTGGACATCACGTCGGAAAAGACCCTTAAGATCTCCGAGCTGAATCTCTTCATGGGGAAAGAGTTTTTGGTCACCTATCATCGCGAGGCGATTCCCGGGATTTCGGTTCTCAAAGAACGTCTCGTCAAAGGAACAGGACAACAGGCGAAGGGTGCGGATCGTCTCACCCATCAGATCTTGGATCATGTTTCTGATTCCTATTTGCCTGTGGTGGAGGCACTGACGGAGGATATGGAGCAGGTGGAAGAGAAGGCCTTATCCGGAATGGGGAAAGAGGATCTTTCGAAAAGGATTCTGCGGGCCCGGCGACGACTTTCCAGTTTAAGGCAGGCCTTGCGACCCCAAAGGGAAGTGATTTCCCGTCTCGCACGCGGGGAGTCGAAGTTGATCCGGGCACTTATGTTGCCTTATTTTCGGGACGTACAGGATGCCTTGACCCGGGTGGACGAAAGATTGCAGGGGTGCAACGATCGGATGATGGTTGCCTTTGATGTTTATACGAACCGTTCGGCACACGAGGCGAATGAGGGGATCAAGGTGCTCACGGCGTTAACGGCAGTGACGATTCCGCCTGTCGTGGTGGGGTCTTGGTACGGGATGAATTTTCGACACATGCCGGAGTTGGATCATCCACACGGGTATTTGACTTTGATGGCAATCACCGTGGCTTTGATGGTTGGAATGGGGCTTTGGTTGAAATTTAAACGCTGGTTTTGACGAAGGGCACGAGGAATGAAATCCTCTTTTCTAGAGCGTTTGTTGGAGCGAGCGGACCGGGTAGGCCCGGAGGAGATTCAATCGCAAATCGCGCGATTGGCGGAGGACAAAGACTTTTTGGAGACCATCTTTAACACCCTTCAGGAGGGGGTAGCTGTGGTGGATGGGGAGGGAAAAATTACATATCGCAATCGTGCGGCCGGAAAATTACTTGCCTTGCCTGAGACTGGGGAGGTCGGGGCGTGGACATTGGGACGGAGTTTACGTGGTCTCGACTGGAAACAGCTTCTTCGTGAAAATCGCTCATCTTCTGGAACCCTTGAGGTGACTTACCCTGAATCGAGGATTTTAAACTACTATCTGGTGCCTTTGGAGAAGTCCGGACGTGCAGGTGGTCTGCATGCGGCAATATTTCAGGACGTGACGAGAGAGCGGGCGGAAACCAAAAGTGCGGTGGAGGCAGGACGTGTGGAGGCGCTGACCTTGTTAGCTGCTGGGGTCGCCCATGAGCTGGGAAATCCTCTCAACAGCCTTCATCTTCATCTTCAGATTATGGCTAAAGATCTTTCTGTCTTGCCTGAGACCACAGGGGGGCGGATCCGTGAGTCGATCGGCGTGTGTCAGCAGGAGATTCGTCGATTGGATAGCTTGATTACACAGTTTCTACGAGCCATCCGACCGCATCCGCTCCAAAAAACAGTGGAAGATCCCATTGCCGTCTTGGAGGAGGCTCTCCTCCCTCTTGAAGTGGAGTTGAAGGATCGAGGGATTCTTTTAGAGAAGAAGCTCAGCACATCCCCTCATCGGGTTCCGATGGATCGTGAGCAGATGAAGCAGGCGATCTATAACGTCGTGCGTAACGCGATGCAGGCTGCGGGGGAGCAGGGTTTAATTTCTATCCAGATTCAACGAGAGGGGGACTTTTGGGTATTCGAATGTCGGGATAACGGGCCTGGAATTTCGTCTGACCATCTTCCGCATTTGGGGAGTGCATTTTTTACAACCCGGCAAGATGGCACGGGGTTGGGGTTAATGATCGTTCATCGGATCGCTCGAGAGCATGGGGGGGCAGTCCAAATCACAAGTCGTGAGGGGAAGGGGACGTCAGTGAAGTTGCAGATTCCGTTACAGGAAAAGAGGGTTCATCTTTTGGCGGAAACATCGGCACCAGGAGAAGTGGGGTTGAAGGAATGAAGCCTAAATTACTGGTTGTGGATGACGAAAAGAATACCCGGGACGCTTTGCGCAGAGCGTTGGAGGATTTCTTTGAAGTGTTTGTTTCGATGAATGTTGAGACGACTCGGAATCTTCTTAAGTCGGACTCCATGGATGTGGTTTTGACCGATCTGCGATTAGGGAACGATAGCGGGCTGGATGTTCTGCGCTTGTGCCAAAAACAGTCTCCTCCGCCTCCTTGCGTCGTAATGACCGCTTACGGCTCTGTGGAGAGTGCTGTCGATGCGATGAGGCAGGGTGCTTATGATTATTTGACGAAGCCTTTGGATTTGGATCGTGCTCAACTCCTGCTGCGGAGAGCGGTTCAAACCGTAAAGGTGGAACGGGAGAACGTTCAACTCCGCGCGCAACTGGATCGTTCCTTCGGACTGGATCGGATTCTCGGAAAGTCGGAAGCAATAGGAAAAGTTATGGATCAGGTGCGTCAGGTGGCGGACACCAAGGCCAGCGTTCTTCTGGAGGGGGAGAGTGGGACGGGGAAGGAGTTGGTGGCTCGGGCATTGCATGGCTTAAGTTCGAGAAGGAGTGCTCCTTTTGTCGCAGTCCACTGTGCCGCCCTTTCTCCGCAACTACTGGAAAGCGAACTGTTTGGCCATGAAAAGGGAAGTTTTACTGGGGCGACCGAGCGAAGAGTGGGCCGTTTTGAGCAAGCCAACGGTGGGACGATCTTTCTGGATGAGATTGGGGAGATTGATGCAGCGACTCAGGTGAAGCTTTTGCGAGTATTAGGGGAGCGGACTTTGGAGCGTGTTGGTGGAAATCGCTTAATTGATGTAGATGTCCGTTTGGTTGCGGCCACACACCGGAGTTTGGAGAGGTTGGTTCAGGAGGGGAAATTTCGCGAGGATCTCTATTTTCGAATCCGGGTGGTCCAGATTCAATTACCCCCTTTGCGAGAGCGACCGGAGGACATTCCCCTTTTGGCTGAGTCGTTTCGGCAGGAGTATGGTCGTGAAAATGGAAAAGAGGGGGTTCTTTTTTCTCAGGCGAGCATGAGTGCGCTGATGGACTATCGTTGGCCTGGAAATGTGAGGGAACTGAGGACGGCAGTCGAGCATGGGGTAGTCTTAGCGAAGGGGGAGTGGATCGAGCCGAGTGATTTGCCTGTTGCGGTACGTGGGGGAAGTAGAACAAAGACTTCTTCTATCATGGATCTCTCGTTGAAGCTGGATGATGTAAAGCGAAGTGCGATTGATGCAGCTTTAGAGAAAGCTGGGCAGAATATTTCCCAAGCGGCCAAGGTCCTCGGAATCAGTCGTCGGACTCTTCACCGGAAGCTGGCTGAACCTGCAAAGAAGGGTAAACTGGAGCGATGAGTTCTTTGCAGGATCTGGTTTTTAATCTGGAAGAGGGCCCATTGCGGAACATTTTGGTGAGAGTGGCGTTGGTTCTTCTGACTGTGGGATTGGTGACTGGGGTAGGAATTAGTCAGTTTAACGGTCTAAGAACTCCTGAGGCCATGGATTTGGCTCAGCAAGCCAGGCAAATTGCGACTGGGCATGGTTTAACCACACAGCTGATTCGTCCCTTGGCGTTGTGGCAGTTGCGCGCAAAATTTGGCAACAACGCTCCTTCAGTAAATGAATTTCCAGAAACACTAAGTCCTCCTCTTTATCCAGCGATTCTTGCTGTGGTCTTTAAGCTGGGGGATGTTTCGAAGTTAGCACCTCTGTCGCTTTCACCAGAGGCCATTAAAAACATGCGGGTTTATCCGCCTGATTATCTGGTTCTCGGTTTTAACCTTCTATGCGTTGGTCTAACTGCTTTGGCTGTATACTTATGGGGATCGGGCCAATTTGACGTCGGGACTGGCTTTTTGGCGTCCGTTTTTTTTCTGGGTAGTACGGCCTTATGGAATCAGGCCATATCGGGTGGATCTGTTTGTTTCCTGATTCTTCTGTACGCTTGGGCTGGATATTTTTTTTATTTGGGTCTGAAAGGGGAGGAGAATCCAGAGAGGGTAAACTCTTTTGGGGGTGGATGGTTTGGGGTTGCAGGATTTACTATTGGACTAACCCCTTTGGTTCAGATGATTCACATTTGGCCTGCCCTAGCCTTGGTGTGCCTAGGGTTTGTTCTTTTTCAAAGAGGAAAAAATTGGTTGGTTTTAGGTTTTTGTATTCCTCTGCTCTTTTTTCTGGGATGGCTGGCTTGGCAATGGACAACGACACGTAACCCGGTGGGTATTAACTGGGCTTACCTCATCTCCGAATCTGCGCACTATCCAGGGAATCTTGTTTGGCGAACGTACTCCTTTGATATCGAGAAAACGAATGTTTGGCAACGGATCATGGGATCGTTTGTCCGGGGGGTCGCCTTTTTGATTTCTCAAGGACCTGTTCTTTGTGGGGCTACTGTAGCTGGAACTCTGGCTGTTTTGAGTGCTCTGCATAATTTTCGACGGCCTTCGGCTGCAGCCGCAAAACTACTTTGGCTCGGGGGGGTGGGTGCGCTTATTTTGGCGACTGCCTTTATTGTTAGGGAGGAGGTCGGCACATTGACGCCTGTCCTTTTAGTTCTTCTTCCTTTGGCATCTGTCTACGGTGCCGCCGCTCTTTTTATTTTTGTGGATCGTTGGAACCTGCAGATCGATCTCTTAGCGAAGCTCTTTGTTATCCTCGTTGGTTTAATGGCGAGTGCGCCTATTTTTAGTTTTGTCGTGCAATCGAGTGCTTCACCTTTTGCCTATCCACCCACGTACCCCCCCGATTTTTTTGTTTATGCGTTCATGGTTTGAGCCCAAAGAGTTTCAGGCCAGTGATCTGCCTGCTGCGGAGGCATGGTATACGAATCAGGCCACCCTGTGGGTGCCAGCGACGAGGGATGATTTGATCAAGATTCATGACAGGGTTACTCCCATTTTCAGTATTCTTTTCACTCCTGCCAGTTCCGATGTGAAGATGTATAGTCAGATAATGGCGGAGAATTCCGAATGGAGTTCTTGGGCTGATGTCATACGTAGGCAAAAATCACCAGACTTGCCTCAATCGTTTGTTACCTCGCTTCCTCCAAACAATGAGTATCTACTTCTTTCACTTCAGAAAAGGTGGAACTAGTTATTTGACAGTTACTTAAGCATTTTAGTTTGAATTGTTTACATGTTGTTGGTTATAATTTCGAATAACCATACCATCTAAAGTGTGTTTTGATTGAAAAAAATCCCCAAAACACAAGATTTAGTGGATGTCTTCGGGCTCGCTGCGGATAACGATGCGTCTGCTATTTTTGTGGGCAACACTATTTGCCCCGATGGGAATTTCGTTTGCGCAGATAGAGGGTTCAGCTGGTCAGCAGGGACCTAAACCTTTCACTGCAACGGTGGCAATCCGAGAGGGCTACGATAGTAATCCGTTGACCCAATCTTATCAAAGTTCAACGGATGTGAATTCCTCGACATATTCGAGTGTGAATCCCTCGCTTGGATATAACTACACGGGACTACAGGCAGATCTTTCTGCACGTTATGATTTCCAAGGGATCTACTATCCAAGTCTCAATCAGTCGTACGACATTCAGTACAACCAAAGTTTTACGGGTCAGTATACCTACGCCTTCGATCCGCGATTCAGTCTTACAGTCGCTGATAATTTTTCATTCTTTGAGCAACCGATTGGAACAATGTTTAGTGCTGGTTTAGCTCCGGTAACCAACACGCAAGGTAACATCATTAATTTAGGGACAATCAAGGCAGACTATCGGGTGACCGATCGCCTTTCGATGGTGACAAGGTGGAACAATCAGGTGGTCAATAGTGACGGACCCGCCAGTTATAATAATGCGGGCACAATCCAGTCTGGAAGTGCCGCAACTTCCAACTACATGAACAATGGAGCGTTTCAGCAGTTTCGGCTCGACTTCACCCCTGAGACGGTCGGGACATTCTCAATTGATTATCAGTTATTTGATTACCAGAGCGATCAAAGCTACCGGGATAACCAGCAGGTAGCATTTTCCTTGGGTGCGGATCACACTTTTTTGCCGACCCTTTTCTTTTCGGGTCGTGCTGGAATTCAATTAAATGATAACTACGGGACGAATGATAATCCCCAAAATGTTGGTCCTGGGGGGCTGAATAGTGGAGAGCAGGAGATCGGCGTGTATCCATTTGTATCCTTGAGTTCAACTTGGAATTACGGCCAACAAAACTCATTGTCGGCCGGATTTTCAATTCAGATCCAGCAGTCGACTCAGCAGACATCCTCTGATTCAGAATCCTACAACCTGAATTTGAGTTCGGACCACGCTTTTACGGAAAAACTGAAGCTTGTGCAGTCCCTGAATGTCCAGTTAGCTCTTTACACCCCTCAATACGATAAAGAACAAAGCCTTGCGATTTATGGGGGGTATCAGGGAAGTGGTCAGCAAACGGTTGCCAGTTACAATTGTAAGCTCTCTTATGCCTTTTACCCCTACCTTTCGGCTGAGCTCGGGTACACATTCAGCACTTACCAGTCCTATTTTGACGAAAATAACTCCAATGGAGGCAGTTATAATCGTAATATCGTTTATATCGGGGTTCGGGGCACCTACTGATTGCGAAACTTTCAGAAGAGAAGTAATCTGAAGGGGTGATCGATAGTAACGCCCCAGCACCCACTTACGGATATGCGGCCTCAACGGCCAATGCAGGTGAGGCTACATTTCATGTCAACGACTTGTGGAGGGTCATTAAGAATCGTTGGCCTACCTCAGTCACAATTTTAATTCTGGTAATGGCTACAGGGTTTGTAGTTACAAAACTCCAGCCTAAGATTTACGAATCGTCCGCCGTATTGCGGGTTGAAAAAGAGAATCGTGATTTACAGGTTTTTCAAGCTTCTTATGAATCTTTCGATCCTGTTTTCTTTCAAACCGAGTTCGAATTGATTCAGAGCAAAAAAGTTCTTTATCCCGTCATCACAAAACTCGGGGTTGCAAACCGCTTGTGCAAGGTGATGGAGTTGCCGGAGGGATCAATCAGTGATGATCAGGCTTTTATGATATTCAGAAAAAGCTACTTGGAGGTCAGACCATTCCGAAACACCAAGTTGATCGAAGTGGTTTGCCAAAGCACCCATCCTGAAGAGGCGGCACTCTATGCAAACGCGATCACGGATGCCTATGAGGAGTTCCGAAGGAATGAAATCACGGGAAGAAGTGATTCTGGACTAAAGGTCTTGGATGGGGAGGTTCAGAAACAGAAGAAGCTTGTCAGTGAAGCGGCCGCCAAAGTCGAAACTTTGCGTCGGGATTTGAAGATTGATGAACTCCCAGGGGCGAGTGCGCAGGTTCAGTCCACCACTCTCTCCGACATGGAGATTCAGAGAAAAGAGACAGCACTGAGCGAGCTACGTTCCGATATGATTTCCCGCAAGGTCCGTCTTGAGAAAGTTGCGGACTTAACGATCGAGCAGCTGGAATCGACCTTGCCGGCTCTCCAGCTTGAAGATGCAACCACCGCATCAACCAAGCAGCAGTATTTGCAGGCCCTGCAGGTCGTGGCCTCGATGCAGAAACAAGGCTACGGAAAAAAGCATCCTGAAATGCAGGCAGCGATCCGGGCGGTTGCGGAGCGGAGGGATCAGCTGAATAAGCTCGTAAGTGGAATCCGTCGGGCCTTATCGATTGACCTCAGCGTTGCTCAGGCGCGGGTCGAGAGTATGGAAAAAGAGGTGAATGAGCTTCGTTCCCAGCTGAGAGCTGATCGAAGCGATCGTTTGGCACCCTACAATGAGGCTCGTCGGGATTTCGAAACCCAGAGCCAACTGTTGGAAGTTCTGATGTCCCGTTATAGGCAGCAGTCAGTCGAATCGCGTATTGAAACAAGACCCGTGCAGGTGGTGAACCGGGCTGAGCCAGGAGTCCGTCCGGTAAAACCCAATCTCAAACTGAATCTTGGGCTAAGCATGGTCGTAGGGCTGGTCCTCGGCTTGAGCTTGGCGTTCTTCATTGAGTATTTGGATACAAGTATCAAGACGATGGATGATGTGGAGAGATATCTCGGCATCAGTGTTTTGGCTGTAATTCCGAAGGGAGCGAAGTTTCTTTCCATTGACGATCCGAATTCCCGTTTTGCAGAGGGATATCGAATTCTTTGTGCCAAGTTGAATCTGACCGGAGCTCGTTCTTCCGCTCGCTCCATCACCGTTCTGAGTGGAGGTCCAGGGGAAGGCAAGTCGACCACTGCATTTAACCTTGGATGGGTTTGCGCTCAAAGCGGTATGAAGGTTCTGATAATTGATGGGGATATTCGCAGACCCAATCTGCATAACGCTCTTCAAATCGAAAACACCTTGGGTCTGGGGGAGTATCTTGCAGGACAAGCCTCCTTGGATGAGCTGATTCAGTCCACCTCGATCCCGAACATGGAGGTTTTAACAGCAGGAAATCTAGGACCTGAAGATTTGGGGGGGTTTAGTCGTGCCAGAATCGCATCCCTTTTGGAAATCTGCCGTCCAAATTACGACGTCATTCTCATCGATTCGCCGCCGGTTCTCGGTATCAGTGATGCTTCGGTGATCAGTCAAGAAGTTGATGTCACGCTACTCTTAATCCAACATCGTCGTTATCCGAGAAATGTTTCCCAAAGGGCGAAACGGGTTATTGAGGATGTGGGGGGGAAGTTATTTGGTGTCATTCTCAATAACGTGAATATTAAGACAGACGATAATTACTACTATTATGCAGGGTATTCGACCCAGTATGGCTACAAAAAACGCACACCTAGGGCCGAATCCTCAAGTCGGCCTACGTCTCATCCGATTTCTTCAGTTCCAGGAGATCATTCTGTTGGAGTGCCGAATGGAGTTGCTCAAGAACCTCCACCCAGCCCCGAATTTGCTCCCAAAATAACCTTTGTAAGGCCCACGCAGGGTCAGGACCGGTTTTGATGTATTTGAATCGCTCCTTACTTGCTCTGACCTTGCTTCTGGTTGGATCTCATTATGTTTTTTCTCAGTCGATCAATGTCGGAACGACATCTGAATCGATACTGAGCACGAATCAGGTTGTTTTGGGTAATGGATCTGTGCCTCCTGTTCCAGTTCCCCCGGCCGATCCTATGGCTGGTCAAAAAGGGGTCCCCCCAACCGCGCCGACCATCGATACAAGTGATCTGCTTCGCGGAGGGGACACCTTAATCATTCGCCTGACGGGTGTGCCTACTCAGGACCAGGGAATCTTCGAGGTAAAGATCGATGAGAGTGGAAAAATATCGATGCCTCATATCGGGAGCTTGATGGCGGCAAACACGACGACGGTAGAACTGAAAAAGCTGATCGAATCCACCTATCTTAAGGAAGAGATCTTTACCAATCCGAATGTTACTGTGGATTTAAAAGAGCAGCGTTTCGTCGACGTGACAGGCGAGGTTCGAATGCCTCAGCGAGTTCCTTACACGAAAGATCTGACTGCGCTTGGAGCTGTAGCCGCTTGCGGTGGCTTTACGGATTTTGCAAACCGTAGGCGCGTTCGTTTGACGCAAGGGGGAGTGACTCAGGAGTTTAACGCAAAAGAGATTCAGGCGGATCAAGGCCGTGATATTCGGCTTAAGCCCAACGATAAGATTCAGGTAGATCGGAGTATTTTCTGATTCGAAGAATCGGCTTGTTTGGGGGAAGTTTTGACCCCTTTCATCTTGGTCACTTTCTGATAGCTCGAGCGGCGAAGGAGAATTTCCGTCTGGATGAGGTTGTCTATCTGCCATGTGCCCATTCTCCCTTGAAGAAGTCCCAGCCAATCGCCTCCAGCGTAGAGCGACTGCGGTGGCTAAAAAAGGGCTTAGCAGGGGAGAAATGGGCAAAGGTTTCATCATGGGAAATCGCGCGTTTGGGAACATCTTACTCCATCGATACGGCCTCCCATTGGCGTAAACATAACCCCAATGCAAAACTCTTTTGGATTATGGGTTCAGACCAGTGGAAGGTTTTGCCTCAATGGAAGGAATTCAAAAAACTTGCCCGATGGGTTCACTTTCTTGTATTTCCCAGACCGATTCCGCCAAAAAGTCGAAACGGGATTAGAATGAGTTTGCTTCCAGTCAGATTTGATCTTTCGTCGACTGAGATACGTCATCGATTGAAGCAAGGTCTTTCAATTCGCGGAATGGTTCTTCCGCAGCTTGAGAAGGTTGTTCAAGAAAGTCGATCTTACCGATGAATCTAGAAGGATTAGAGTTGGCTAAGCTTTGTCGTGAACTTGCCTGCAATAAGAAGGCTCAAGATCCTGTTGTGCTGGATTTACGCAAGGTCGGTGGTCCTGCGGATTTCTTTGTCATCGTGTCTGCTGAGAACGAACCCCAACTTAAAGCGATTGCTGGAGAGATTGAGCGTGGTGCTGAAGAAGCTGGAAGAAAGGTGTTCCGCGCCTCCGGTCAAGCGGCCAGTCAGTGGATGATCCTGGACTACGGAGATGTCCTGGTTCATGTCATGCACTCAGCTCGCAGAAACTTCTACCGACTGGAAAATCTCTGGGGGGATGCAGATAAGATTCTGAGTTAGGCCAGAAGGTCTTCGAGGGGTAGTTTACATTTCTTCTAAGGTGGAAATTCCTAAGAGTCCAAGACCTTCTCGAAGAACATCCCCAGTAAGGCCAACATATCGTGACTGGGAAAC
>OGWM01000054.1_pt1 | contig 16027 bp, 10 predicted proteins | sample 1576041 | NCBI WGS metagenome assembly OGWM01 (sample SAMN07581538, study PRJEB24739) | freshwater metagenome | place: Singapore | collected 2015-01
TGCATAGTGGATTAGTTGCTAATCTTATTGTTAAACCATCTACTCCTAACTCAGGAATAACTTTTGTTAGAGTTGATTACAAAGGAAAAGAAAAAATTATTCAAGCTCATATTAGTAACGCTTTACCCGCAAAATTGTGTACGACTATTTCTAACAAACATGTTTCAATTTCAACTATTGAACATTTAATGTCTGCTTTATCAGGATTAGGAATTGATAATGCCATTGTAGAAGTTGATAACCAAGAAATACCAATATTAGATGGAAGCTCAAAAGAGTTTGCGATTGCTATTCAACAAGTTGGAACTACAGTTCAGAGTTTCGAAAAAAAATATATAAAAATTTTAAAAAAAATTATTATCAAAGATAAAGACAAATCTATTTCAATTGAACCAACAAATAAAAATAAATTAGAAATTGATTATGAAATCGATTTTCATGATCGTGTTATTAAAAAACAAAGTAAAAAAATAGATTTAGAAAAAAATGGATTTATGGAAGTTCATGACTCAAGAACTTTTTGTCTGCAAAAAGACCTAGAAAATATTTTTAAGATGGGACTTGCAAAAGGAGGTTCTTTAGAAAATGCAATTGTTGTTTCTGAAGATAAAGTTTTAAATCAAGATGGTTTAAGACATAAAGATGAGTTTGTAAGACATAAGATTTTAGACTGTATTGGAGATCTATATTTGGCAGGTTATTCAATTATTGGAAAAGTAAATTGTTATCAAGGTGGTCATGATATGACGCGTAAATTATTAGAAGCATTAATTAAAAATAAAAATGCATGGAATTTAGCAACACAAAAAATAAAAAAATTCTCCTCTGTTAGTTCATATTCACAAAATCAACTTGTAGTGAATTTATAATTTTAGTGGTAAAACTTAATTAAAAGAAATAATAAAAACTTTTAATTTTTAATGTTCAAACTAAAAACAATACTTCATCTTTTATTAATTTTTTTGTCTGTTTTAAGTTGTTCATCATCGGATGATAAGCCTTTAGTGGCTCCTCCAAAAGAAAAAGTTAGTCTCCCAAAGTTGTGGGGTTACGCCATGGATGATTTAAACGAAGGCAAAGCAGAAGGAGCTATTGAAAAGTTTAAGATGGTAGAAAAAGATTATTCTTACACAGAATGGGCACCAAAATCTTTGTTAATGATGGCATATGTTTATTATGAAGCAAATCGATGCGTTGATACGCTTTCAGTACTCGAACGTTATGTAAAATTTTACCCAAACAATCCTGAAAGAGTTTATGTAGAGTACTTAAAAGGAGTTTGTTATTTTGAAGAAGTAAGTGAATTTTCTAAAGATCAAGAAAAAACCGTTAAAGCAATTAATCAATTTAAATCTTTAATAAATAGTTATCCAAATACCGAGTATGCAGACGATGCTAAATATAAATTGGATTTGCTAAATGATTTAATGGCCGGAAAAGAAATGTATGTCGCAAGATATTATATGAATAAACAAAAATGGGCAGCAGCTATTAACAGATTAAAAACAATCGTCGATAAATATCAAACTACAATTTATATCGAAGAAGCTTTGTATCGACTTGTTGAAATTTATCATAAATTAGGATTGGACGAGGATGCTAATAAAGCCGCAGCAATTTTAGGTTATAATTTTAACTCAAGTGAGTGGTATAAAAAAAGTTATTTATTAGTTTCTACAAATCAGACAACTTTACCTAAAAAAGATAAATCTATTTTAGATAGTTTTAAAAAAATACTCAATTAACTTTTAATGAAGTCTTTATCTTTAAAAGAGTACAAAGAAAAAATAGCTTTAATTGAAAAATTAAATAAAGCCTACTATCATAACGATAAACCATTAGTTTCAGATGCCGACTACGATAAAATTAAGAAAGATATTTTAGATTTTGAGAAAAAAAATCCGTACATTGTAGATAAAAATTCTCCAACAAAAAAAGTAGGTTTTGCACCTTCAGAAAAATTTTCTAAAGTTAAACATCTTGTGCCAATGTTATCCTTAGATAATGCTTTTACTAGAGATGATGTAGAAGATTTTTTGAAAAAAATTAGAAATTATTTAAATTTTGAAAAAGATACTCCTATAGAATTAACAGCAGAACCTAAGATTGATGGTATTTCTGCGTCTTTAATTTATAAAAATAATAAGATTATTCGAGGACTTTCGAGAGGAGATGGCGAGTATGGAGAAGATATAACAGAAAATTTATTAACCATTAAAGATATTCCGCAAATTCTTCATGGCGAGAGCACAGACAAAGAATTTGAAATTAGAGGTGAAGTTTATATTGGAAAAAAAGATTTTGAAAAAATTAAAAATGATTTTGCAAATCCAAGAAATGCAGCAGCAGGGTCATTAAGGCAAAAAGATTCAAAAAAAACAGCTTTGATACCATTGAAGTTCTTTGCTCATAGTATCGGTGATATTGATGAAAAGAAATTTAAAACACATATGAATTTTTTAAATTTTTGTAAAAAAATTGGTTTTAAAATAAATCCGCTTACAAAAACTTTTAGTTCAGTAAATGAAATAATTAAAGGTTATATTTATATTGAAGAAATAAGATCTTCATTAGATTATGATATTGATGGTATTGTTTATAAAGTTAATGACTTAACTTTGCAAAAAAGACTTGGAAGTTTATCATCATCGCCAAGATGGGCTATTGCACATAAATTTTCATCAGAAAAAGCCACAACAGTAATTCGCAATATTGAAATTCAGGTTGGAAGAACAGGAGCGTTAACTCCAGTTGCAAAATTAGATCCAGTAAATGTCGGAGGCGTATTGGTATCAAATGCAACATTACATAATGAAGATGAAATTATTAGAAAAGATATAAGGTTAAACGATACAGTTATTATTCAAAGAGCAGGTGATGTTATCCCTCAGGTAGTTGAAGTTATTAAATCTAAAAGAGACAAAAGTAGTAAAAAATTTGTTTTTCCAGACAAATGCCTCTGCGGAAGACCTGCAGTTAAAGATTATAACGAAACTTCAAAAAAATTAGATGTGGTTAAAAGATGCTCAGACACAGGATTTAATTGTGAATTTATGGCAAGAGAAAAAATCAAACATTTTGTTTCAAAAGAAGCTCTTAATATTGAAGGTTTTGGAAAAAAAATTGTAGAGGATTTTTGGTCTTTAAATTTTATTCGTTTGCCTCAAGATATTTTTACTCTTGATTATAAAAAAATAGAAAAATTAGAAGGTTGGGGAGAATTGTCAGTTAGTAATTTAAAGTCAGCAATTGAGAAAAGTAAAGCTATTAGCCTTGCAAAATTTATATACAGTCTTGGCATACGTCATATCGGTCAAGAAAATGCTAAAAATTTATCACGTTACTTTATTTCCTTAAGAAACTTTTTAAAACTTTGTAATCCAAATCTTCTGATGAATGAAATTAATAGTTTAGATGAAATTGATGGAATTGGTGAGACTCAAGTTGAGTCGTTAGTGCATTTTTTTAAAGATAAAAAAAATAACAAAGTTGTTCACGAGTTAAGTAAGATTTTAAATATTCAAGACTTTATAGAAAAAAAAATTGATAGTTTTTTTTCAGGAAAGAATATTATGTTTACAGGAGGATTTTCTACAATGAGTAGATCTGAAGCAAAGTCCTTAGCTGAAACTTTAGGGGCTAAAATATTAAGTTCAGTTAATAAGAAATTAGATTATTTAGTTACTGGTCTTTCCAATCCAACAAAAAATAAAATCGATAAAGCTAAAGAATTAGGCGTTAAAATTATAGAAGAAAAAGAGTGGTTAAAGTTATCAAGAAATAGCTGAACAAGCCTCAGTTAGTAATTTAAGTTCAGTATTGTTCATAAAAGGTTTCAGAATATGAAAGATTTTTTGATGATAGTTGTTAATCCAGTTTATTTCATTTTTATTTAAAAGCTTCTTGTTAATACAGTCTTTATCAATTGGAACTATTGTGAGATTTGTAAATTTTGAATCATTATTATTAATTTTTTCACAATAGATTAAATTTTCAATTCTTATTCCGAAATCATTTTCTTTATAAAATCCAGGCTCATTTGATAGGATCATTCCAGGTAGTATTTTATGATTATTAAAAGGGGATAATCCTTGCGGCCCCTCATGTACATTTAAAAAATAACCAACTCCATGACCTGTCCCATGTGAATAGTTATAACCTAGTTTTAGTAAAGGAACTCTTGCAACCTTGTCTATATGCTTTCCTAGTGTTGATTTTTTTAATTTATATGAGGCAACTGCAATATGACCTTTGAGAACTTTTGAATAAATTTTTTTTTGAAAATTTGATAAGTTGCCAATAGCTATCGTTCGAGTCACGTCAGTGGTCCCATAAAAATACTGACTACCAGAATCCAAAAGATATAAATTATTACCCTTAATTGCTTTATTGGTTTTATTATTAGATCTGTAATGAACTATTGCTCCATTTCCACCAAATCCTGAAATGGTATTAAAGCTTGGATATAAATAATTTTTGTTCTGTTTTTTATAATTTTCTAATTTATTCTGTGCAGATACTTCTGTTATCTTTGTTTTTCTATAATTATTTTTTAGCCAAAAAATAAATTTAGTTAAAGCAATCCCATCAAATAAATGAGCAATTTTTGTATTATTGATCTCTGTTTTATTTTTAATAGCTTTTAATAAATATATAGGATCTTCGATATCAATAAGTTTGTTCGAAAAATGGATATTTTTTTCATAATAAAAACTACATGTTTTTTTATCTATTAAAATTTTTGAATTTTTAATCTTTTTTAAGTAGTTAACAAATAATTCTTCTTTAATAAAAATTACTTTCTTTCCAAAAGATTTTTTAATTTGAGGTGTAATTTTATTAATATTTGTAAAAAATATTATTTTACCATTTTTATTAAATAAAATTTTTCCATTTGTAAGTGGACTAGATGATGCATCAGATCCTCTAATGTTTAATAACCATGAAATATTTTCGACTGCCGTTGTAAGTAAATAATGAATATCTTTTAACTTAAGAAATTTATTTATTTTACTAATTTTATTTAAATAGTTTTCTCCATGATATTTCTCTTCTAAAATATAAAATTTATTATTGTTAACTTTTGTCTTATTTTTCCAAACTGCATCAATTAAGTTATTATTTATAGGTTTTATTTTAACTAAACTATTTGAAATAATATTTTTTAACGTATTTGAAGTAAAAAGTTTTGGATCAAACCCTAAAGTAATTTCTTTATTTAGATTTTTTAGAATGTAATGAGGTTTAATTTTTGGAATTTCGCAAATTTTAAAATCTTTATAAATTTCTTTTTTTGCTTGCAGTGTGTAACGACCATCGACAAATAAATAAGATTTATTTTTTAAAATTAGGGCAAGTCCTGTTGAGCCGGTAAATCCAGATATAAATTTTAATCTATCTTTATTTTTAGGTACGTACTCTCCAAAATATTAATCATTCTTTGGAATTAAATAAGCATCACAATTTTGTTTATTTAAAAATTTCTTAATTGATTAATTTTATTCATGACTTTTTTTTATAAATTTATCAATTATTTTTTTTTCACCATATTTTTTAAAAATAATAATTAGTTTATTATCTTCTATATGAATTACTTTTCCATTGCCAAAATCATCATGAGTTACACTTTCGCCAACTTTAAAAATTGTATTATTATTACTGTAGCTAATTTTATTAAAATTATTTATATTTTTTTTTGCTTGTTTTAGCCTTTCCCAGCCAGGACTTCTCGATGGTTTGTCGTAGTCAATCTCCTGATTAAAATCAAAATCACTTTTTTGATACTCTGAAAAATGATTTTTCATGTTGATATTGTCTTTAGGAAGTTCCTCAATAAAACGAGAAGGAAGTGTTGGCATCCAGTCTATGTCCCTATCTCTCTTGCCTCCATAAATTCTTCTATTGTTTACAAAAGAAATAAATAATTTCTTCTTTGCTCTAGTAATCGCAACATAAGCAAGTCTTCTTTCCTCCTCTATTGCTTGATGTCCTTTTTCATCAATTGATTTTTGATGAGGAAATAATCCCTCTTCCCAGCCTGGCAAAAAAACTAAATCAAATTCAAGTCCTTTAGCGGCATGCATAGTCATTAAATTTATTTTTTCACCATTCCAATCCTCATCTATTGAGGTTTGTAATGAGATATTTTCAAGAAAATCTTGAAGGCTACTATAATTTTTCATTGATAATATTAATTCCTTTAAGTTCTCTAATTTACTGTCAGCCTCTGGCGTTTTTTCATTCATAAGCATTTGGGAATAGCCAGATTCGTCCAAGACTCTTTCCGTTAGTTCATAATGAGTTATTTCTTTTGATAATTTTCTCCATAACTGAATGTCGGTAATAATTTTTTTCAAACTTAGAATAGTTTTTCCAGTTGGATTTTCTTGTTCGCAATATATGAGTGACGCTTGTTCTAAATTAATATTTTTCTCCTTAGCAATTTTATGAATTTCTTTTAGAGTAGCATCTCCAATTGCACGTTTTGGAGTGTTGATAATTCTTTCAAAAGCAAGATCATCATTTTCTTGGTAAATAATTCTAATATAACAAATAGCATCTTTTATTTCAGCGCGATCATAAAATTTTAATCCTCCAATAACTCTATAAGGTAAATTAATTTTTATAAATCGGTCTTCAAACTCTCTTGTTTGAAAAGCAGCCCGAACTAATATGGATACTTGATTAAGAGAATGTTCTTTTGATAAATTTTTTTCGATTTCATCTGCGACGGCAATCGCTTCATCATATCCATTGTTGTAGCAATTTACTTCTATCAAATCTCCTTTAGAATTTTCAGACCATAGTTTTTTACCAAGTCTATCTTCATTATTTGAAATTAAAGAAGAAGCAGTATCTAAAATATTTTGCGTTGATCTGTAGTTTTGCTCTAATTTAATAACTTTTGTATTTGCGTTTAGTTTGTCAAAATTTAAAATATTTTTAACTTCAGCACCACGCCAACTATAGATAGATTGGTCATCATCTCCTACGCAGCATAAATTGTTATTTTTTTTCGATAATAAATTTAACCAAATATTTTGAATAAAGTTTGTATCTTGATATTCGTCTACAAGAATATACTTAAAATTATTATGATATAATTCTAGTATTTCAGGCATAGTTTTAAATATTGTTACGCAATGCAAGATTAGATCACCAAAATCTACGCAGTTCATAATCTTTAATCGTTGCTGATAAATTCTATATATTTTTAATGCAGTATCTTTAATATAGTTCTCATTACCAACTTTAACTTCAGCAGGTGTAAGACCTTTATTTTTCCAATCATCTATAAAAGCAGCAACTAACTTTGGTGGAATTTTTTTTATATCAATGTTTTCTGATTCAATTATATTTTTTATTAGTCGTAATTGATCAAGAGTATCTAAAATTGTAAAATTAGATTTTAAACCAACAGCTTCAGCATGGCGTCTTAAAATTTTATTACTAATTGAGTGAAAAGTACCAAGCCAAGGCAAAGTAGAAGATTGAGCGCTGAGAAGTTTTAATATTCTTTCTCGCATTTCATTTGCGGCTTTATTAGTAAAAGTTACGCAAAGAATTTGATTGGCCCAACACTTTTTAGTTTCTATAAGATGAACAACACGAGTTGTTAGAACTTTAGTTTTTCCAGAGCCTGCACCTGCTAAAATTAACAATGGCCCGTCAGTATGAATAACAGCTTCTTTTTGTTGATTATTAAGGTTTAATAAGTAATTTTGGCTAGTGGAATTCATAAAATCAAATAGATCAAGTAGTTAACATAATATAACAAAAATTAAATGATTCTTAGGAAATTACAGTCTTTAAAGTTATTAAACTCATTAAAATCTTTTTATAATCATAAAATATACAGCAGAGCGATGGTTGCTTTTGCATTCTTAGTTTTAATTATTTTTTTATTACCATTCTTTATTGATCTAGATCGATATAAACCTGAGATAGAAAATCAAATTCAAGAGAAGTTTTTTATCAAGACTAAAATTAACGAGAAGATTTCTTATAAACCATTTTTAAGACCTCATATCGAATTATTTTCTGTAGATATTTTCGAAATTAATAAAAAAGAAGATATTTATATTGGTAATATTTATAAAATTAATCTACGTATAAATATTTTTAATATAGTTTTTAGAAATTTTAAAATTACAGACATTGAAATTGTTGATGGAATTATTGAATTAGAAAATAATTATTTTGATAATTTTTTTAAAAATACAGATTCCATTAAAGATCTTAAAGCAATTAAAGTTAACAACTTAGATTTAAAATATTCGTCAAATAAAAATTTTATTGAGATTAGTGATATTAATAGTGATATTATTTTTGATAAAGGAAACTTAAGAAGATTTGATTTAAATGGAAATCTCTTTAATTTACCCTTTGTAAGCACATTCCAAAGTGCAAGAAGTAAAGATAAAAGCATTGGACGTTTGTCAATCAAGTCTAATGATCTTAAATTTTATTTTGATGCAGATTTAAGTGACATTAATTTTTTAAAAAATGAATTTTTAGGAAACGCAAAAATTAGATTTGCAAACACTTTAAGTACTATTGGCTTAAATAATTTAACATTACAATTTAATTTTGATTTAAAAGATGAGTATGTAGATTTAAAAAATATTTTAGTTAATTCTTTTCTTTATAAAGGAGATGGTTCGGCTAAAATTGATTTTAAACCAAGACTTGCATTTATTAGTGAATTTAATTTTGTAGATACAAATTTTAAAAAATTATCGAATAAAAATCTTAAAGAATATTTAGTAAATAATAAGTTATTTAATATTCATGAAGATTTTTATGGTGTTTTTAAATTAAATTTTAAAAACATGGTTACTAATCATAATCTTTTTTCAGACGGTAATGCTCTTATAGTTGTTGAAGGAGGGGATGTTCATATCAAAGAATTGAACCTAATTTCAAAATTTAATGATTTATTAAAAATAAATGGTCGTTTTATAACTCAAAATAGAGAGACAATTTTCTTTTTTAATTCACAAATTGAACTCGCAAACATTAAAAACTTTTATAAAAATACCAATGGTGCAAGGGAGAAAATAGCGCTTTTGCCTAATGCTAGTTTTTCTGGAAAAATGAAGGGAGATTTAAATATGAGAAAGGGAAGAGTGGTAGTAACCGAAATTATTGGAAATGATAATAAAAAATTTAATAAAAATAATCTAAATATCGCCCAAGAGGAATTTAATTTACGTTTAAATAAAGATATTTTGAATGTTTTAGATCCTAGAATTTATAGTTTCTTGTTTTAATTTGGGTGCGTCATTTTTTTTGGGTTAATTAATCGATCATATTCTTTTTCATCAACCAACCCACTTTTTAAAGCTTCTTCTTTTAAAGATGTTCCATTCTTGTGAGCTTTTTTTGCAATCATCGAAGCATTGTCGTACCCAATTTTTGGAGCAAGAGCAGTTACTAACATCAAAGAGCTATTTAATAATTGAGAAATTCTTTTTGTATCTGCTTTAAGACCTTTTAGACAGTACTTAACAAAACATTCAATAGAGTCAGAAAGCAATTCAACAGATTGTATCATGCTATGACCAATCACTGGTTTAAATACGTTTAATTCAAAATGTCCGTTGGATGCTGCAACTGTTATTGTGGTATGGTTACCAATGACTCTGGAACAAACCATAGTAACAGCCTCGCACTGTGTTGGGTTTACTTTGCCAGGCATGATTGATGATCCAGGTTCATTTTCTGGAAGAATAAGTTCGGCATAACCTGCTCTTGGACCTGAGCCAAGAAATCTTATATCGTTTGAAATTTTCATCAATGCAACAGCAAGAGTATTAAATGTACCAGATAAATTTACTAATGGCTCATGACTTGCAAGCGCTTCAAATTTATTTGGGGCAGTTCTAAACGGTAGTTTAGTAATTTTTTTAATCTCTAATGCAATTTTTTTATCAAAGCCTTTTTTAGTATTAATGCCTGTACCAACAGCTGTTCCTCCTTGAGCAAGGAAATAAATTTCTTTTAAAGCAATTTCTACACGTTTGATGCAATTTTTAATTTGCATGTGATAGCCAGAAAATTGTTGCCCTAAAGTTAACGGAGTTGCATCTTGAAGATGCGTTCTTCCAATTTTAACTATATTTTTGAATTTAGTTACTTTTATAGCTAATTCTTTTTCTAATAATTTTAAAGAAGGAAGAAGTCTTTTTTTTACATCAATGGCAACCGCTATGTGAATAGCGCTAGGGTAGGTATCATTTGTAGATTGGGATTTATTTACATGATCATTTGGATGAACCGGTTTTTTTGATCCGATTTTTCCACCTAAAATTTCTATTGCCCGATTAGAAATAACTTCATTAACGTTCATGTTGGTCTGAGTTCCAGAACCTGTCTGCCAAACTTTAAGTGGAAAATGATTATTAAATTTTCCTTTAATTATCTCATCTGAGGCTTTGATAATGGCTTGGGCAATTTTTTTATCTAAAGATTTAAATTTAAAATTAACAATAGCAGCGGCTTTTTTAATAATGGCAATAGCTCTTATTATCTCTAGGGGAACTAATATTTTTCCAATTTTAAAGTATTTTAATGAACGTTCAGTTTGAGCACCCCAATATTTATCTGCTGGAACTTTAATTTTACCAAAACTGTCAGATTCAATTCTTGATGCCATATCAGTATTATCTTATATCACTAATGATAATTTTTAATAGTTGCTAATCAAGTAAAATTTATGAATGTTGTAATTATAGGTGCCACTTTTGGTATAGGTTACGAGCTTGGTAAAAAATACCTAGATCAGTGTGATAATCTAATTTTATTAGGAAGAACTCAGGAAAAATTACAAAATTTAAAATTAGAATTTAATTCAAGAAGAACAAAAATATCAACATTTTCTTTAGATGTTACAGATAAAGTAAATTGTCAGAGAATCGTTAATGAAATTATAAAAGAATTTAAAACTATTGATCTAGCTGTATATTGTTCTGGTTATTATGAGCCTCATGATACTTTCGATATTAAATTAGATTTATTTGAAAAAACTTTTGCTGTTAACTTTTTTGGTATGATTAACTGCTTTTCAATTTTGCTGCCTCATTTTAAATCTCAAAAATTTGGTCATCTTGCAGCTATCAGTTCGCTTGCAGGATTTGGAGGGCTACCTAACTCCTCATCTTATGGACCTTCTAAAGCTGCTATGATTAATTATTTTGAGTCTATTAAAATTGATTGTGATAAAAATAATATTTCTCTAAGCATTATTAATCCTGGCTTTGTTAAGTCTAGACTAACAGAGAAAAATACATTTGATATGCCATTTATTATGGAAGCAGATAAAGCCGCTGAAATTATTTTTGAGGGATTATTAGGAAAAAAATATGACATTACCTTTCCAATTCAGATGAAAATTATTTTTAAAATATTACAAATTTTACCAAGACCAATTTATTTTTTTTTAGTCAAAATCTTAACAAAAAATATTTAAATGTTTTTTGAAAAACATGTTTTTTGTTGCATTAATAAAAGACCTGACTCTAATCCAAAAGGTTGTTGTAGTTCAAAAAATTCAGAAAAATTACAAATAGAATTAAAAACAAAGATCAAAGATTTAAAACTTAATAAAAAAATTAGAATTAATAAATCTGGTTGTTTGGATCGATGTGAGCTTGGACCCGTTATGGTTATATACCCAGAAGGGGTTTGGTATTCTTTTAAAAACTCAAAAGATATTGATGAGATTTTAAATACTCATTTATTAAATAATAAGATTGTTGAAAGATTAAAAATATAATTTTTATTTTAACGCTGTTGCGATATCTTTTTTTAGATCAGAAGCTGTTTCTAAACCAATAGATAGCCTTATTAAATTTTCAGTAATACCAAGGGATATTCTCTCATTTTCAGTCAAAATACGGTGAGTAGTTGTAGTTGGATGAGTAACAATAGATTTTGTGTCACCTAAATTATTAGAGATATCAAATATTTTTAATTTATTAATAAATTTGAATGCCTCTTTCTTTTTTCCTTTAATTTTAAAACTCAAGATTGTTCCACCAAGGGTTTGTTGTTTTTTAGCAAGCGAATATTGAGAAAAATTTCTTAAAAATGGATAAAATACTTTTTCGATTTTAGAATGCTTGTCTAAAAACTGAGCAATTTCTAAAGCAGTATTGGATTGAGCCTCTACTCTAATTTTAATAGTTTCTAGACCTTTTAGCAAAACCCAAGCATTAAAAGGACTAATGGCAGGACCCGTATGTCTTAAATAAGGTTTTAAAATATTTTCTTTAAATTTTGTTGAAGATAATATTGCCCCACCCAAAACTCTTCCTTGCCCATCAATATGCTTTGTTCCAGAATAAATAATAATATCAGCTCCTAGTAAAACTGGTTTTTGTAAAACAGGGCTTGCAAAAATATTGTCTACAACAGTTTTTATTTTACTTTTTTTTGCAATATTACAAAGAGCCTTAATATCAATTAATTCTAAAAGTGGATTTGAAGGGGTTTCAAAGAAAAAAATTTTTGTATTTTTCTTAATTGCTTTTTTCCATTCATTTATATTTTTTCCATTTACAAATGTTATTTCAATTCCATATCGAGGTAGAATATTTTTTATAATCTCTTTACAGGATCCAAATAATGCAGAAGAAGAAACTAAATGATCCCCAGCTTTTAATTGACACATTAATGAAAAGAAAACAGCAGCCATTCCACTTGCTGTTGCAAAACAATCTTCAGAACCATCTAGAAGCGCCAATCTTTTTTCAAATGTTTCAATAGTTGGATTTGAGTAACGAGTATATTGAAAACCTTTCTTGCTACCTTTAAAAATAGCTTCTGCTTGTTCTGCACTATCGTAAACAAATCCTGATGTTAGAAATAACGCTTCAGAAGTCTCATTAAACTGGCTTCTGTTTAATCCTCCTCGAATTAAATTAGTGTTAGTTCCAAGTTTTGTTTTTTTCATTTTTCGGTTCTTAATTCTTTCGCTGCTTGCACCATAGTTTCAAGTGCAGCTATTGTTTCAGGCCAACCTCTAGTTTTAAGTCCGCAATCTGGGTTTACCCAAATTCTTTTCTTATCAATTAATTTAGATGCTTTTTGAATCAGTTCTTTCATCTCATTTTTATTAGGAACCCTAGGAGAATGAATGTCATAAACACCAGGTCCTACTTCATTAGGATATTTAAACTTTTCAAATGTTTTTAATAATTCCATTCTAGATCTTGATGTTTCTATTGAGATAACATCAGCATCTAGAGCAGCGATAGCATCAATAATATCTTCAAATTCAGCATAACACATATGTGTGTGAATTTGAGTTTCATCTTTTGCAACAGCAGCAGAAATTTGGAAAGCTTTAACTGCCCAATCTAAATATTGTTTCCAATCATTTTTCTTTAGAGGCAAACCTTCTCTTAATGCAGGTTCATCAATTTGAATCATTTTAATGTCATTGTTTTCAAGATCTTCAACCTCATCTCTTATTGCAAAAGCAATTTGTAATGCTGTATCTTTTCTTGGTTGATCATCTCTAACAAAAGACCATTGTAAAATTGTTATTGGACCCGTTAACATTCCTTTAACAATTTTCTTTGTTTGGTTTTGTGCAAATTTTGACCATTGTACCGTCATAGATTCTGGACGAGAAACATCCCCAAAAATAATTGGAGGTTTTACGCATCGTGAACCATAACTTTGTACCCAGCCACTAGATGTAAATGTAAATCCTTTAAGCTGCTCGCCAAAGTATTCAACCATGTCATTTCTCTCAAACTCTCCGTGAACAATAACGTCGATATCTATTTGCTCTTGTTTTTTGATAGCGTCGATTGTTTTAGTTTTTAGAAAATCTTCATATTCTTTTAAGCTTAGTTCATTTTTCTTAAATTTTGCCCTAGCATTTCTTACATCAGATGTTTGAGGAAAAGATCCAATAGTTGTTGTTGGATATAAAGGTAATTTAAACACCTTAGTTTGTATTTCTGATCTTTTAACAAAGTTAGATTTTCTACTTAAAATCTCTTTTGTGATATTTTTTACTCTTTGTTTAACTATATCATCATGAATTAATTCAGAAGTTTTTCTGCTTGTGATATCCTTTTTGTTTTCATCTAAATAATTTTTGATTTCATTATTACCTTTGTTTAAAGAAATTTTAATATGATTAAGTTCAATTAATTTTTGTTTAGAAAATGACAGCCATTTTCTAATTTTTTCAGGAACTTTAGTTTCTAATCCTAAATCATAAGGAGTATGTAACAACGAACAAGAAGATGAAATCCACAGGTCTTTAATATTCTTTGAATATTCTTTTACTTGTTCAATTTTATTATTAATATCGGATTTCCAAATATTTCTTCCATCAATAATTCCAATAGAAATTGTTTTATTAGAATCTTTTAAAGAATTTATATTTGATATTTTTCCACGAATTAAATCAACATGAATACCATCTACATCGCTCTCTAAAATTTCTTTTTCAACTTCGGTATCTAGTTTTTCAAAGTAAGTTGTTAAGATAATTTTAGACGAGCCTGCAAATTTTTTTAATTGATTTAAAGTATTTTTGATGAGTTTATTAAAATCAGCATTTTGATTTTTTACTAAAATAGGTTCATCAATTTGGATCCACTCAGCACCTTTTTTACTTAAACCAGATAAAATCTCAGCATAAACTGGAAGTAAATTATCTAATAAATCAATACTTTTGAAAGCTTCGCTAGCAGTTTTTCCTAGGCTTAAAAAAGTAAGAGGTCCTAGAATAATTGGTTTAGTATTAAAGCCTAATTTTTTGGCCTCATCAAATTCATCAAACGGCTTGTTAGAACTTAATTTAAATTTTTGATTTTTTGAAAATTCAGGCACTAAATAATGATAGTTAGTGTCAAACCATTTTGTCATTTCAAGCGCTGGAACATCCAAATCTTTTGTTTGAGACCCACGCGCCATTGCAAAATAAGTTTTAAAGGAAACTTTATCGTCTTTATGTCTGTATCTTTCTGGAATTGAACCTACTAAGCAAATGGTATCTAAAACTTGGTCATAAAAAGAAAAATCATTAGAACAAATAAAATCTACTCCATTATCTTTTTGTGTTTGCCAGTTATTTTTTTTTAATTCACTAGCACATTTTAATAAATCACTTTCAGAAATTTCAGATTTCCAATATTTTTCTAAAGCAGTTTTTAATTCTCTTTTTGGACCTATTCTTGGATAACCAATACAATTTACTTTTATTGTCATACGTGTAACTCCTTTGGTTGATTTTTTTTAATTTTTATTTTGTCTGCAATAAGTCGTTTGCATACAGCATAGCTAAGTTCATATTTATTTAATGTATAAAAATGAAATTCATTAACTCCCTCCGCTTGTAATTTTTTAACTAAATCACATGCAATACTTGCTCCAACGATTTTTTGTATTTCATTATCTTTCTCTAATCCGTTAAATTCTTGTTCGACCCAATTTGGAATAGTTGTTCCACATTTTTTGCTAAAGTTTTTTATTTTTTCAAAATTATCTATAGGAAGAATACCAGGAATTATTGGTACTTTAATTCCAACAGCAATTGCTTTATCTCTGAATCTTAAAAATTTTTCGTCATTAAAAAAGAATTGTGTAATTATTTTGTCAGCTCCTTGATCAACTTTATTTTTTAAATTTTCAAGATCTTTAATCTCATTTTCTGAATCTGGATGCTTTTCAGGATATCCTGCAACTAAAATTTCAAAATTACCAAGTTTTTTTAATCCATTAACCATATCGGCTGCATTGATATAACCTTTTTTATGAGGAACATATTTTGAATTAATCTTTCTTACATCGCCTCTCAAAGCCACAATTCTATTTATTCCATTATTTAACCAATCAAGTGCAATTGAATTAATTTCATCTTTACTCATATCAACACAAGTAAGATGACCCGCAACTGGAGTATTTGATTTATTATTTATTTTTTTAACTAAAAAATCGCTTTTATCTCTTTCGCCTCCTCCAGCTCCAAAAGTAACGGAAACAAATTTAGGCGAGAATTGCT
>OGWM01000055.1_pt1 | contig 16006 bp, 33 predicted proteins | sample 1576041 | NCBI WGS metagenome assembly OGWM01 (sample SAMN07581538, study PRJEB24739) | freshwater metagenome | place: Singapore | collected 2015-01
TGAGGTTGAGATTCCTGAATATCGACCCGCAATTGAACCTGCAGGATTAAATTATACATACTTGGATATTGAAGTATCGAAATTATACAGATTTGTGCCAGGTCATCCAAAGTTGGAAGGTGCAGTACTTGATGAAAAAAGAAAAAAATCTTTGCTAGTCACCACATTAGAATCCCTACATAAAGATGAGGCTGCACTTTGGTTAAAGCAATAACCAAAAAAGATTTAGATGTAAAATTTTTAACACCAAGAATTATTAAAGAAGCATATACTGATATTAATTTGCCATGAGAGTTGCCGTTGTCACACCAACGATTGCATCACAGCACTTAGCTGAATGTATTGATTCAGTCGATAAACAAACCTACGAAGATATCGTACATTATATTTTTATTGATGGTTGTCAGTATGAACCTAAAGCAAGAGATATTCTTGTTGGTTCATCCAAAACCAGAATGATAGAATTGGAAGAAAATGTTGGCAGAGGATGGTATGGCCATCGTGTTTATGCGGCATGTTCTTTTTTAGTTAATGCCGATGTTATTTGTTACTTGGATGAAGATAATTTTTTAGAGCCCAATCATGTTGAAACGGTGGTTAAAAAATTAGAAGAAGGTAATGATTGGGTATATTCCCTAAGAAAGGTGGTTGATAAAGATGGAAAATTCTTATGTGAGGACAATTGTGAAAGTTTGGGAAAATGGCCTGTGTACTTTAATGATGAGGTATCTCACATTGATACTTCATGTTTTGCCGTACGCCGTGATACTGCTGTTCACATTGGTCATGCTTGGTACGGCAAATGGGGCGCAGACAGACAATTTTTTACCGCATTAAAAAAATACTTTCCTAAGTTTGATTGTACGAATGAATATACAACAAATTACAGACTTGATGGAAATGAAAATTCAGTAAAGGAAGAATTCTTTGTTGAAGGAAATAAAATCAACTTTGAGAAGTACAATGGAGTATTTCCTTGGAAAACAGGTCAGCAATACATTAAAGTCGGACCTGGAATCTCAATCATCGCATAATATGAAAACAGCACTTATAACAGGAGCTGCGGGCTATCTTGGTTCGCACTTAGCAAAATCACTTAAAAAATCTGGTTGGAAAGTTGTTGGTCTTGGACACAAGAGACACACAATGAATCAATATATTGATATCATGCATTATGCTGATATTCGAAATATGGATGATTTAGATGATTTATTTTCTCGGATTAAATTTGATGTTGTATTTCATCTTGCCGCTCGTATTGAAGCGGGAGTTTCTGTAAAAGAACCAACAGAATTTTATTCTGTAAATACTGGTGGAACTTGTAATCTAATAAATGTTATGAATAGGCATGGTGTTAAGAATCTTGTTTTCTCGTCAACTGCCGCAGTATATCGTGCATCAAATAAACCACTTAAAGAAGATGATTCTAAATTCGATAATTCACCATATGGATATAGTAAACTGAGTGCTGAGATTGCAATTAAAGCTTCTGGATTGAATTATGTTACATTTAGATATTTCAATTTGACTGGTGCTGATCCTGAAGGTGAATTTGGAGAAGCACATGAACCAGAAACACATTTGATTCCAAGGCTCATTCAAAATCTAAATAATTTTCAGATTAATGGTACCGACTATAAAACACCTGATGGCACTTGTGTGCGAGACTACATTCATGTTACCGATGTTGCTGATGCTCACAATGCTGCCGCAGAATATTTGTTAAGTGGTAGAAAATCCATAACTATGAATCTTGGCACAGGCCAGGGACTTTCAATTTTACAAATAGTTTCAAAACTGGAAGAAGTTACAGGAAAGAAAATTAATTATACCATAAACCCAAGGCGACCAGGTGATGCCGATTCTCTAATTGCCGATATCACTCTTGCCAAAAATATCTTGAATTTCCAACCTAAGCATGATATAATGTCCATTCTGAAAACAGCTTATGATTGGCACAATAAAAATGACGAATAAAAAAGATTATGATTTTGATATTGCAGCAAGTGAAAAAATAAGTTTAGGTTTACTTAATCATCATATACACTTTTTGACAGGTGAAATAGATGAAGAAAACATTGAAGAAGTTATCAAATGGATTGTTTATGAAAATATCACCTGCGGTTCAAATCCAAAAACTCTCACATTGTATATCAATTCAACAGGCGGTTCATTGAATGATTCTTTGGGACTGATTGACATTATGAAACAGTCAGTTTGCCCAATAAGAACAGTTGGTATTGGTTCAATTTGTTCTGCCGCATTTATGATATTCTCCTCTGGCACAAAAGGTCAAAGATATATCGCAAAAAATACCAGTATCATGTGCCATCAATACAGTGATGGTATTGAAGGTAAGCACCATGATATTAAATCCAGATTCAAAGAAGTTGAGCTCTCAAACGCAAGGATGATTAATGTGTTGAAAGAGAACACTGGTTTGGATACACGAACAATCAAATCTAAATTACTTAATGCAACCGATGTTTGGTTGACTGCTGAAGAATTGGTTGAATTAGGTGTCGCTGACGATTACATTTGAAAGAAGTGGAGGTTAATTTTCTAAAATGTTAGCTGGTAAGAAGTTTAAGAGACCTTTGAAAAAGAGGTTCAGGGATGATGAAGAACTAGAAGTCCCTAAAAATAAAAATAAACATCACGATAAGACAACATGGCGACTATTAAGAAGTGAGCAGAAAGAAAAGTATGGAAAATAGTTACAAGAGATTGTTGAAACAACAAATCAAAGAATTGGAAATTCATATTGAGCAATCAACCGAAAAAAAAGAAGAATTGCAAAAAGAATTAAACAAACTACGAATTGCTGAATTTGAGGAAGATATGAGAGAAGAATCCACTCAGCAATTGTTAAAAGGATAAGTGTTGTAAAAAAACAACAACACGCTTGACATACCATCCCTATTGTGTTAGGATGTTTGTATGTTAGAAATTTTCAAAGAAACCACAGTTTGGGCTGACGGCTCAAATTCTAATCATACCTATTTGCTCGATGGAAGCAAACTTGTCGCTTATGCAAAATATGGCGGACAGGAAATTCAGGTATTAAAAACACAATTTTCAATTGATAAAAGGTACCGCACCTTTGTAAAGGCCAAACATCCAGGTCTTGAAAAACTTATCAAAAATACAACCCCAAAAAGTAATACTAGAGTTTTCAAAGTTAAAAGTAAAGAAAAAGAATACTTTGTAGAACTTTCTGATTACAATTATTCCTGTACTTGTACAGGTTTCACTTTCCGCGGGAAATGTAAACATATTACTGCTGTTGCAGAAAAACTACAGCCTTCCAAATAGTTGTTGACATTCCTGCCTATCCATGTATAATGTACCTATGTTGATTGAGAGAGGAAACAAAATGTCTATTGAAGGTTTGATGCTTGACGCTGGTATGGATTTGAATACAATGACACCCTTTGAAAAAAATTGTTACGGCATGACGGAAGCAGATATCCGTGAACAATACATGGATTCTATCACCGCAAAATTTTCTGGATTGGAAATGGTTGTGATGAGCATCCTTTCAGACTGCCAGGAAATGCAAAACTTTGGTGTTGACACCAAAGAATCGGTCCGCAAGCAATTGAATGTTGCCAAATTCATCCTTGCAGAAATGATGGAAGCAAAACAAACTGCTTAATTGGAGATTTTATGAAATTATTAATCACTACCCAAATCCAAGAAAACTACGGTGCCCATGATTGGGATGGAGTTGGTGAATGTCCACAATATTGGAAATTCAAAGGTGGTAATGATTACAAATATGACTTGGGCTCAGTGGCTCGTGATGCAGAAGCTTTGCGAGACCTGGCTCATCATTTCATCCTTAATATTGAAGGTAGTAATGAATATTTCCGTGAGTATGTTATTGATTGGGAAGTAGTAGCTGACGATTATCTTACGGATTTTGAAAAATCACAATTAGAGTATGAAGGTAAAATTCTCTATCCCGCAAAGGTGTTAGAATTATGTTAATTTACACTTATCAAAAATCAAAAAAGAAAAGTAAAACAAAAAAAGAGATTGCCGAGTATCAGGCTTGGCTTGATAATTTGAATAAACAAAAAACAAATTTTTCAGGAAAAAATATGGGCAAAGTGATTTTTAATCCTACTAATATTCCCAAATTGACTACACCGCCTGGTCGTGAAACTGTTTACTATCCTAGCAAAGTGACACCTGGTGGTGATTGTACAAAACCAGTTGTTGGTAAAGTTTATACAGGTACCGCTATGAAAGGTATCGGCACTTTGCACAAATCTAATGCCGTGCCTATTTTCACGGATGAAGAAGCCAAAGACCAAGCAAGTATGCGGCGATGAATACTAAAGTATTACTGTTGCTTTTGTGCAACAGTACGCTTGACATTTTTGCCCATTGTGTTATAATTTATCCATAGATTGAAAAAAGGCGATATATTATGAATTTGTTGACAGTCGGAAACCCTAAAGTGCTCAAAGGTATGACGCAAGGTTATATGACCTACATTTTACACCTTGCACCTGCGAATTTGTCTGGTTATGAAACCTGTGCCAAACGGACCGCTGGTTGTACCGATGCTTGTTTGAACCTTGCAGGTCGTGGCGGTATGTTCAAAAAAGGTGAATCGACCAATGTTATTCAACAAGCTCGAATTCGCAAAACCAAAATGTTTTTTGAGAACCGTGCCGAATTCATGGCATTGCTTGTTAAAGATATTGAATTGGCAATTAAACAATCAATCAAAAAAGATTTGATTCCTGTTTTCCGTTTGAATGGTACTTCCGACCTTGCGTGGGAAAAATACGAAGTGATTCGTAACGGTGTTGTTTACAAAAATATTTATGAAGCATTTTCTCAATTCCAATTTTACGATTACACCAAAATTCTTGGTCGTAAAGTTGTTGCGATTGATAATTATGATTTGACATTTTCTGCTGCCGATGGAAATGATGCGGATGTATGGTCTGCTATTTCACAAGGTTACAATGTCGCTGTTGTTTTCGGTGTTAAAAAATCACAACCGTTACCTGAAACCTACAATGGTCGTATTGTGATTAACGGTGATGAATCCGATTTGCGATTCCTCGACCCAAGAGGTGTTGTTGTTGGTTTGTATGCCAAAGGTAAAGCAAAAAAAGACACCTCTGGTTTTGTAAAATATCCAACTTTTATGATGAAAGCTGCTTAATATGGATAAATTAGGATTTTTAATTTGTGCAGAAAAATATGCCGAAGCTCGAGGTGATGAAAATTACTTCAAGCATTGGTACACCCGATACCGTGAATGGTACGGTGTTGAAGATTCTGTTTGGTGTGCGCTGACTTGGTTGTATGATGAAGATACGGCTAGATTGTTGAAATATCAATATTGGGGTCCCTCGCTATGAAAAGATTTTATAAAGTTTATTGTGAACATTGTTCGGATTGGCATTCAACCGATGATGTTGAATTTTTGAATGTCGAGGAAGATATTCAAGGTCGTGATGTAATGTATTTCATTTGTGGAAAACCAAAATCATGGAATGAAGAAACTTCACGCTATGAAACTGGTTCATCTTTGGTTTATGCGGGGTAATTATGAAATATTTTGATTTTTACCTTGAGGCATATCAATTTTGTGTAACATATGATATACCGAAAGAATGTATTAAACGAAAAAATTGGAAAACTTGGATTGTGGAGATTATGTAATGGGTACTCGTAGTTTAACTTTTGTTTACGATAGTGGAAATCCTATCATGTGTATGTACCGTCAGTTTGATGGATATCCAGAAGGTCACGGTCAAGAATTGGCTGAGTTTCTGAATACACTGCAAGTTGGTAATGGCATTTCGGGTAATCCTAATTTGTTCGAATTTGCAAATGGTATGGGTTGTCTTGCTGCTCAAATGATTGTGTGGTTTAAGAAAACACCTGGTGGATTTTACATTCACCCAGTTGACTTGAATCAAGATTGTTGGCAAGATTATGAATACCATGTTTATGAGAATAAAGTGGTTGTAAAGAATCCTACCGAAGTGATTTTCGAAGGTTCTTGGGAAGATTTTCATTCATTTTGTTACGAAGATGAATGTGAGGCAAATATGGGTGATGCCTCTTGACAAATTCATCCGACTGTGTTATACTGTAGTTTCTTAAATCAAATAGGAGTTTATTATGCAAGTACGCAACAAACAAGCAAAACCTCTCGTATGGGAAAAAGTTTTGGAGATGTTGTTGACAGGTGAACCTGTATCGAAGGAAGACTTAGATGCAGAACTAGGCCATGTTGCCTATCGTTTATCCACATTCATGTGGCGTATTAAGATTGAAGGTGGTATCGTTAAGGTTATCAAAGATGGCCGTAAAGCGACCGCATATCAATTGACTAATGCACCAGTTATGCAGAAGTATATGGATAAACGCAAAAAAGTTTTTGCTGACGCTGCTGCAAAGGCAAGTGCTAAAACTGCAAAAACTAAAACTAAGAAAGTTGCTAAGACTAAACCAGTCTCTAAACTTTCAGACCTCAAAGCAACACCAGTTGTTGCACCTGTGGTAGAAGTTAAATCAGAACCTGTTTCTGAAGTAATGGAAGTAACAGAAGTTACTGAATAATTTTTTTATAATGGGGGAATTGCGAATTCAGACCCTGACGCTTATTCTTAAACAACAGCAAGCTCGTTGTGAAACGTCTGACTGTGCCCCTTATAATTTGGAATAAAATGAATAAATCACAAAAAGAAATTTTACTTATTGCACAAGAAGAATGTGCAGAAGTTACGCAAGCTATATCAAAAGTTTTTCGATTTGGTATGGATGAGCGGTATGAAGATGCTTCAAATCGTGACCGATTAACCGAAGAACTTGGCGATTTGCATTGTATGATTGAATTAATGGTCGAATCTGGTATGATTGACCGAAAAGAATTGCTTAATGCATCTGGTACAAAAAGAAAAAAATTACAAAAATGGTCAAATATTTTTGATGAAGAAAATGTATAATTACCTCAAATATAGTGGTGTATCTGTTATACTACACCTAAATCCATTGCATTGGAAAATTTTGCCTTGGGTTAAAAAAGGATTTAATGATTGGGCAGGTGAAAGAGAAAGCACATACTCTTGTGGCTTTTTGTTTTTAACGGTTAGAGTTTGGATTGATAACGGAGATTGGTAATGAAGTACTGGACAGAATTGAATAATTTGGAAACACAAATCATCCGCCTTGAAGAAATGCGGTCTTTGTTTAGTGTATTGGCTAATGGTGCAGAAGCAAGTAATCCAGAAGATATTCGTAGCGCCCTTTGGTACATTGAAGGTTCTTTGGCGAATATTCACCACGATTTGCGAAGTGAATTTGATGAGTTGTGGGACCATATTTCTAATGATGAAACAGAAGAAACGATTGAGCAAATTAAAAAGAAACACAAAGGCGGCATGAAGAAGAAAAAGCAAATGACCGACCGTGAATTACCATGAACATTTTTTATCTTGACCATGATGTAAATACTTGTCTAAATTCATATTTTTATATATAGTATATAAGAATATGCACAGGAGGACTTATGACAAAAAATATGCCGCAAATGGCCAGAAATGGTAAAAATGGTTATGGCGAACCTAGACCAAAAGTAGTTTGTTTTACATGTAAACAACTTTTACCACAAAACTTGTTTTCATACAAAATAAAAAATGATCCAACAAAAGGTATTCGTGATAATTGTAAAAAGTGTTCGGCTATAAGAGCCGAAAAAGAAAGAGTAAAAAGAAAAGAAAATTGGAAATATAAACCATCTTTACACATGTTAAACAATTCTAAACAAAGAGCTAAAGCAATTGGATTAGAACATACCTTAACAATTGATGATATTATAATTCCAGATTTTTGTCCTGTGTTGAGTATTAAGTTGGAGACAGGTGATAGAAAAAGTCACGAAAATGCTCCAAGTATTGATAGAATAGATAATAACAAAGGATATACTAAAGATAATATTATGATTGTGTCCACAAGAGCAAACAAAATAAAAAAAGATGCAACAATAGATGAATTAATCATGATTGGTAATTTTTACCGTAATTTGAAGGATAATCAAAATTGAATATATTTTATCTTTCACATGATCCCGTTGAATGTGCAAAATTTCATGTGGATCGCCATACAACGAAAATGATTTTAGAATATGCACAATTACTTTCTACTGCTCATCGTATTCTTGACGGGTATGAGTATGCCGGCATTTCTGCAAGTGGTCGGAAAAAGAAAATATGGAAACTTGATAGTGATTATGATAGTGTGCTCTATTCTGCTACTCACATCAACCACCCTTCGGCTGTTTGGGTAAGACAATCAAAACAAAATTATCTTTGGTTGGCTAATATGTTGATTGCTTTGTGTGAAGAATATACACATCGCTATGGCAAAACCCACAAGGTAGAGAGAGACGGTCTTTGTTATGTATTACTTAAAAATGTTCCTAATGCTATTGCTGATGGTGACTTTACACAGCCTACTCCGGCAATGCCTGATGATGTAAAAGTACTAGGTGATTCAATTAAGTCTTATCGCAACTACTATATAAACAACAAGACGCATTTGGCGAATTGGAAAAAGCGAACAACACCGGAGTGGTACATTGCCAACATATAATTTTATTGATACAGAAACAAATGAAGAATTTGAAGTTGTTATGAAAATTTCTGAACGTGAGGAATTTCTAAAAGAGAATCCACAAGTTCAACCAGTCATAACAGCGCCTGCAATAATTAGTGGAACAGGATCGACACAAAAAGTACCTGATGGTTTCAAAGAAGTTTTAGCTAAAGTCGGTGAAGCACATCCAGATAGTAAGATTGGTCGTGAATACGGTAATAAGACAATCGCACAAGTAAAAGCTCGTGACATTGTTGAAAAGTACCGAAACAAAATTAAAAAATGACCTTTAACTTTATTAAATTACCTGAATTAGATTTTGATTTAAAAGCAGAGACAACAGAAGAAGGCAGACGATATGTAACACCAGAAGGACAAAAGTATCCTTCTGTGACTACTGTATTGTCCTCTTACAACAAGAAAGCCATTTACGAATGGCGCCAGCGTGTTGGTAATGAAGAAGCAAATAAAATTGCAGGTCGTGCTTCTCGCCGTGGTACACAATTGCATACCTTGTGTGAGAAATATATTCTTGGTGAATTAACCGAGATGAAACGGCAGTCATTGATGCCTTTGGATAAAATGATGTTTGGTCAATTACGACCAATGCTAGATGAACATGTTGGTAATGTATATTGCCTTGAACAGGCATTGTATAGTGATGGTTTAAGATTGGCAGGTCGTGTTGACTTGATTGTAGAGTGGCAGGATGAGTTGGCAGTAATTGACTTCAAATCTTCCACAAAGGAAAAGAAAGAAGAAAACATTCGTAATTACTTTATGCAATGTTCAGCATACGCTGAGATGTTTGGAGAAATTACAAATTTACCAATCAATAAGATTGTGGTTGCTATTGCAACCGAAGAACAAGTACCTCAGGTATTTGTGAAAGACAAGGCAGAGTATTTGCCTGAATTGCACCAATATATTAATAAATATTGGAGTGATATTGCTGTATGAAGCAAAGAGAAAAATGTTGCGGACGTGGGTTCGACTCCCACCACCTCCACCAAAAACATACTATTGCAGACCCTAACGAAGGCACTTGATTAAATCAAGAATAGTATGTTTCTGATGGGGGTGTATTTGGTTTCGACGTGGCAAAGAGTATCGGAGTGGACAGCACGGTATGCAATCACCGACCCAAGATTCTGAATTAGGGCTCGTCCTTAGTAGTAGGAATAACTTGAAGAACGAAGTAAAAACCATAAATGCAAATGACGAAAGTTTCCGCATTGCTGCCTAATTAAAGGTCGCTAGGGTTTCGGTTAGTTTCCTCGTAACAGAATAACTAACCACTAATTAACAACAAGGAGTTTATTTTGAAGAAAATTTTATTTGCAACATTGGCCACTTTGGCATTATCCGCATCAGCTGTTGAAGTTGGTGTTAATGGTCTCCGTGATTACTCTGGTACATCTGACCGCACAGGTTATGGTGTTACTTTGGGTGACAAATTTGGTGCTATCGGTGTTGAAGCAGGTTACAACCGTTTCACACAAGGCGCTAATGACCAAGACCGTTATAGTGTAGTTGGTTCATATGATGTTACTAAGGTTGGTCCTGTTACACTTGCAGTTAAAGCTGGTGTTGCATATTTGAACAATCAAACTGGTGCTAATGGTTATGCCGTTACTGCTGGTGTTGGTGCATCTGTTCCAGTTTACAAATCTTTGGCCGCAACACTTGACTATCGCCGTCAAGAAGGTCAAAATCGTGTAAGTGCATTTGATGGTAATCAAGTTGCAGTTGGTTTGAAATACTCGTTTTAAAGACCAGAGTTTGGTGGGTTCTCAATAAAAACCCCCGCTTTTATTTGGAGTAATTGTGAAGATTTATAGAAGTAATTACCGACACCATTGGATATCACCATACACTATCCTCAAAGTGATTTGCTTTTGGGAAAAGGATGAAGATGTGTTTTATAACCATGAAGATGTTCCTGGTCACAAATACGATAAGTGGGTTAATTTTCTGACTCCATTTTGCAGAGCATGGCAAAAGTTTCTTGACTTTGTTCATCCTGAAATTAGATATGTAAAGATTGACCGATGGGATACTTGGTCGATGGACCATACTTTAGCAGATATCATTCTGCCAATGTTGAAACAATTACAAAAAGATAAACATGGTGCACCTTTCGTTGATGATGAAGATGTGCCCGATGAATTGAAGTCTACATCGGCACCACCAAAAGAAAATGAATATGATACTGATGCGAATCATTTCAAACGCTGGGATTATATTCTTGATGAAATGATTTTTGCTTTTGAATGTAAAGTCGATGATTCATGGCAAGACAAATTTAGTTCTGGTGAATGGGATAAAAAGACTGTTGCTTGTAAATGGGATGAAAATGGTAAAGCAACCATGTATCAATGGATTGATGGACCAAATCATACATATAAATTAGATTTTGAAGGTATGCAAGAAGTTCAAAAAAGAATCACAAATGGTTTCCGTTTGTTTGGTAAATACTATGAATCACTATGGGACTAAAATTTGGAGACTTTGGGCCAAAGCATTAGGTGAGAAAGCATCAACGAATGATACTGAAGCAGATAAGGTTGCTATTGTTCGCTCAATAATTGTTTTAATTTATATCATAACTAATTTTGTCATTATCGCCGGTGTTTTGCGACATTGGAATGACTAAATAACTATACTACCAACACACATAAGGTAGTATAACACACAACACACAGGAGTAAAACTATGTCAAATATGACACCGTTCGAAATTCGCCTAGAACTTTTAAAAATGGCGAGAGACATGCTATATGATGAATACAATGGTCAACGTGACCGCATTTCCCAAAACTGGCAAATGCAATGTGATTCGGCAAGGAGCAAAGGTGAAGATCCACCTGAACATCCTGTACTGCCATCAATCCCCTCAGAAACAGATATTATATCGAAGGCTCAAACCTTAAATGGTTTCGTGTCGAATATTTCTGCACCAGAAACACCAAAAGTTACTGTTAAGAAAACTTCTTAAATGAGGGAGTGGGACCTTGCGTCCCACTTTAACACACACAAGGAGAATTATGCGAAGTAAACCTATATTTTTAAGTTTATTTTTTTCAACAATCATTTTAACGCTCTCATATGTGAATGTTGACACATATAATATATTACCAATTAAATCAACATATAATAATTTATCTGCTGAAGCTAAAAAACAAGTTACCTGTTTAGCAGAAAACATTTATTTTGAAGCTGCCCATGAACCACTTGATGGCAAAAAAGCAGTAGCATTTGTCACTTTGAATCGGGTTCAATCCGGATATGCCGATAACATTTGTGATGTAGTCCAACAGAAAACAGGACATATCTGCCAATTTTCATGGTATTGTGATAACACTTTTACCTCCAGACGCTTGACAATCAAACAAACTTCATTGTATAATGATATCTTAGAACTGTCAACCAATGTATTTTTAAATTTTGAAAGAATGACTGATGTGACTAATGGCGCAACCTATTATCATGCTGATTATGTAAACCCCAAATGGACAAAATTACAAAAGGAGACACAAATTGGGAGACATATTTTCTACAAAAGCAAAATCGACCAAATCGACCGAACAAAAGGAGTTATTTAATATGAACAAGGACTTAATTACTATTTTCGTATCGGCAGTAATAGTATCATGTACCGCAATAGTAGGCTTAATCGTGTATAATATAAATGATAGAAACAATATGGCAAGAAACATTGAGGCAGCTATTGCTAAAGGTGTTGACCCATTATCTGTAAAGTGTGCGTATGAAACAAATTCTAATTCAACTTGTATAACATACGCCGCTACATCAAAGAAATGAATTTAGGAGTATATTATGGCTATTCAGCAAGTGAGTGTAAATCAAATTTCAAACCCAGCAGACCGTGAAAAGTTATTGAAGGTCATCCGTGAGGTGTCAGATTCTATGGCACGAGCACAAGGTGAAAAAGAATATATCCGTGAAGCAATTACGGATATCAGTAAAGAATTGCAACTACCTAAAAAGATTGTTGCGAAGATGGCGAAGGTCTATTTCAAACAAAACTATGATGAAGAAGTTGCTGTGCAAGACCAATTTGAAACTCTTTATGAAACGATTGTAAAATGAAATATATCTTTAAACAAATAGACAATATCTCTGGCTCAAATGCAGTAACATCAATTGAATTTGATGCAGATTTTCTTCCAGATATTTTGGAACATTTTGAAATGTTTCTCCGTGGTTCAGGTTTTCATCCATCAGGTACATTAGATTTTGTGAATGAATCTTGGGAAGATGATTGTCCTCAGTTTGAACCTGCTGAAGAACATTATGAGGAAGAAACACATGAATGGACAAAAACATTAAGAGAAGAATCAGAATGGCCATTTCCTTTGAATCGACCTACTGAACCAGTTCAACAAGAATCAATCTATGAAGATGGTTATGAATCACCTAGTAATGGTGCAGGGAATGTTGTAATGGATTGGACTGCGGCACAATTAATTAAAAATCCACAAAAGAATTGTTCTGTTTGTGGCATCAGTTTAGATGTAATGGCAAATCAAAAATGTTGGGACAAATTTTGTCCAAAAGGAAAAGATGCCAACTAAAGAAGAAATGGCGAAATTCGCTAGGTCTATAGAAGAATTTGTTGCAAATACAAATTACAATTACATAGAAGCAATTGTAGAATATTGCAAAGAAACTGGACTTGAAATTGAAGTGGCAGCCACATTAATCAATTCTAATCTAAAAGCAAAAATTGAAAATGTGGCATTAGATAATAATATGTTGAAAGAGAAGGGTGCTAGGTTACCGATATGATATCTGGTTATGAAGCTTTTGGAATCTATCAGGCTCTAAAACTTCACTTCACAACCGACTCATATGATTACTTCAAATATAATGGCAAGACTAGTGTTAGTGTTTCAGCATTTGAAAATCGTAAAGACAAATATCACTTCTACAAATTATCTCGTAGATATACCAACAAAGATGATTTGATTAATTTCATTGTTGCTAATTTTGTAGAAGATGAAAAGTCGTGGGTTGGTTCTTTGTTGCAAGAAGAAGCTGATATGAATTTCCGTAAACGACAAAAGGTAATTCAGTCACTATCGTATACCTTTGAAAATGATTGTAGGCATATTTTTGCGGAATGTGAAAACCCAAATGATGCTTTGATTACTGATGGTGACTATCCTTTGTTGTTGACCAAAACTTTGCGTAAAGAATCGCAAATAGAAACATTGTGCTTATTAAATCAAATTTTAGGATTTTTTCCAATGTGGACTAATAGAATCAGTGATACAATCAGATGGCCAGAATACAGGAGAAAATGTATCAAGTATGCCTCATTTCTACCACAAGATAGTGTAAAATATAAGTTGATTTTGAAGAAAGTTATGGATGAAAATCAGTAAAATATACTTAGACATGGATGGCGTTATCTGCTTTTTTGAAAAGCGTTGGAAAGAATTATACAATGAAACGCCAGGCGAGAGTAGAGACAGAAAAGAATTTAGTGAAAATTGGACAGACTTTTGTACCACACGACAGTTTGAAACCCTTGATTGGTTTCCTGGTGGCAAAGACTTGATAAAATTCATAAGACAATATGATGTTGATGTTGAAATGTTAACATCATCTGGTGGGCATAAATTTCACGATTTAGTTGCTGACCAAAAAAGAATTTGGTTGAAAAAGCAAGGTATTGCTTATAAACCAAATGTGGTACCTGGACGTAGTCACAAGGCTGTATATGCAAAGCCTGATGTTATTCTAATTGACGATACTGAAGATATCATTACTGCTTTTAACAAGGCAGGTGGTATCGGTATTCTTCATAAAGATATCGGTGAGACTTTGAAATATCTTGAATCTCTACTTTCAGAATGACTATATACCATTATATAATGCATAATGTGGATAAGTCGAAATACAAAACATACTATTTTATACGGAGTAATATATGAGTTCATTTGCTAATCTTAAGCGCAATCGTAGTGATTTTGAAAAACTCACAAAGGCGATTGAAACTTCCACTCAAACATCTGAAGCAGGTTCTAAAGACGATACTCGTTTTTGGCAACCAGAAGTAGATAAAGCGGGCAACGGCATGGCTGTTATTCGTTTTCTACCCGCACCTGCTGCTGACGGTGATGACGCACTACCTTGGGTTCGTACTTTCAGTCACGGATTTCAAGGACCTGGTGGATGGTTTATTGATAATTGTTTGACAACAGTAAACGAAAAGTGCCCTGTTTGTGAACATAACAACACATTGTGGAATTCTGGTATCGAAGCAAATAAAGACATTACTCGCAAACAGAAACGCAAACTAAGTTATGTTGCAAATATTCTGGTCGTATCAGACCCAACTAATCCATCAAACGAAGGACAAATTAAATTGTTCAAATTCGGTAAGAAAATCTTTGATAAGATTACCGAAGCAATGAACCCTGAGTTTGCTGACGAAACACCTGTTAACCCATTTGACATGTGGGAAGGTGCTAACTTCAAATTGAAGATTCGTAATGTTGAAGGTTATCGCAACTATGACAAGTCTGAATTCGCATCACCAAGTGCATTGTTTGATGGTGATGATTCTAAACTTGAAGAATTGTGGAAGAAAGAATATTCTCTAAAAGAATTTACAGAGAAGAAACAATTCAAACCTTATGACCAATTGAAATCTAGGCTTGATAAAGTTTTAGGTTTTGAAGGTGTTGCACCTGTGACAAAGGCAGATACAGCCGTAGTCAGCAAGTTTAATGATGATGACATTTCTGTAATTGATAAACAGATTGTAGAAGATGAAGATTTGGATTATTTCAAATCACTTGCAAATTAAACTAAACGCTCCTTTCTCGCAATTAGTTTAGACCCCGCCTTGTGCGGGGTTTTTTATGATGAAACAGATTGATATCCAACTAATGTTTGGAACAATTCATTATCATATGTGGATGCTGTTTTACCACCTGATGAAGGTGAAGCAGAAGCGACAGTAGTAGGTTTATTATTGATAACTGTATTTCCACTTGTTGGTGTCATTGCGGCCATCTTACCATCTGCAACAGAAGTTGATGCTGAAGCAACAGCAGTACCAGTTGATGGAGCTTTAGCAATTTGTTGAACAGCAGAAGATTTTAAGGCTTTAGAAGTTTTTCCTTGAGCAAATTGCAAAAACTCTTCTTTAGAACCAGTTTTAATATTTGGGTTATATTTCATAACTGCTTCTTTTTGTTGTACAGACAATCCTTCACCACTTAAAACTCTTTTAGCACCACCTGCTCCTAAAAAATGTGCTAGGTATAGTTTATCTACATTTGCTGGATCAGAAGGATTTAATTTAAGAGTTGCCGCATTTCTTATCGTGACTGGGAAAC
>OGWM01000056.1_pt1 | contig 15989 bp, 22 predicted proteins | sample 1576041 | NCBI WGS metagenome assembly OGWM01 (sample SAMN07581538, study PRJEB24739) | freshwater metagenome | place: Singapore | collected 2015-01
ATTTAATCCACCAATAGCATCTAATCCAAACATTGCGTTCCATAGTACATTTTCTTCACAAGTAATTGTAGTTGTACCAGTTGGAGCATTAGGACGCATATAAGTAGTAAAACTAAAATCTACTGGATTTAGTGCGGTGTTAAATGTACGTTGGCCACGAATTGGTGTATCGCCAGTTTCATTAACACTAATTGTTTCTACAGCAGTAGTTTGACTAAATGTTAGGTCATCTAGTACTTGTATTTCAAAAGTTGTGCTAGTAGTATGATCTGGATCTAATCCAATACCTTCTATAATTCTACCACGATCAGGATCTGTAGTTTTTATGTTTGTTGTGAAGTATACTTTACTATTACGTAGTAAATTAATTGACATCGCTAACTCCCTGTAATAAGATATTTATCTAGCTATTACAAGATCTTTATCTGTATTAAGCTGTCAAAATACGGTTGCTTACATAATCTGATAACGGACCTGTAAGTTAATCTCGCCAACTGCATAAGGAGCTAATAGGCCCTCATCTGTAGTTATTGAGTCTATTAAAATTTCTGCTGTTTCATAATTATTTGCTATATCGTATATTAAACGTCTATTTAAGTCTATACAAGTTTCAATATCACCTAATAATTGTTCTAGTTGTTGTTGCGCTAGGTCTTCGTCTTTGCAGTAAACTTTTACACATACACGCAGCATACCCCAAGCAAAGCCACTAAGTTGATAATCTCTGGTTTCTGTGCCAGGAGTTATATATACACTAGGAAAGTCGTTGATTTCATCCCAAAACTTTAATTTTGCATAGCACTGATTTTGTAGATCTGTTTCATAGGGCGGTGAGCCATTTATAGCTTTTAGTGCATTACTAAGTGCTATTACAATTTGCGATCTTTTTGTCATACTAGTACCGCTCTTAATCTTGTTATTTGTAGCTGTTGAGCTAGCTCTCTAATTGACTTACTTATTAGCAGTTTAGGGTCTCTGCTACGCGGATTTTGTTGACGTCCACCACTACTAAATGTTGCGTACGGATTACGCATATAGTTATAGAAAGCAGTTATCGTTCCTTCACGACCCTGTGTTAATCTTTCTACATTAACACTTTCTGCAAATCTACCACTACGTAGATTAAGCACATCTCGTCTAGTTCCAGTACCCATATTTTGTTTAACAGTTTCTACTAGATACAAATTTAAAAGAGTTTGTAAGCTTGTTAAGCTAGAGTCTACTGATTTAGGTATTTTTTGTGCACTTATCTTAATTTTACCAGTACTACGTTTTGCTTTTAATGGCTTTTTACTTTTAACTATAGCATGAGTTTTAATAGCTACGCTATTTGTTTTACTGTTTGTACTGATTTTAGTTATATCAAGAGTAGGTTCACCTTTTAGTGTATTTTTTACTAAATCTTCTACATATTTATAAAAACTTGGACTAGCTGCACTATCTAAAGTAACTTGTTCTATTATACCGCCCTTAAACTTCTGTTGTGCTTGTTCTAAAATTGTTGGCAGTATGGTATCGCCTATATAGTTCTTTATTCTTCTAACTTCATCTGTTCGTAGGGTAGTAGTATTAAATTTACTTGGCATAGTAATAGTAAAACTAAATTGCATATCAAGTAAATTTGTAGCTTGCCTAGTAAAATTTTGCTTAAAAGTTATGCTATAGTTAGCATTAAGATACAAGTCTGCTATAGCTGTTTCTAATCCCTCCGATTTAGGGTCGCCGCTTAACAAGAATTGTTTTTCTTGTGCTAGTGGCATATTTATACCTATTAAATCTCCAGAACCAGTATATGCTGAAGTATGTCCTGCATTTATGTAGTCACCTATAGTAAATCTATCACTAGCATTTGCTTTTTGATCGTAGGCTTTTAAATTTATATCATAGGAGCTTTTAAACTTATCTCGCAAATGTTTATTTAGCAAATCATTTACTTTTGCAACTACACTATTAAAAGTTGGACCTATTACTAAATAAGATAAAGCTGGTAAATCTATTATAGTTGAAGCATCGCTAGCTATATATATGCCTGATTGTTTCAATATTGCACGCATATCACTACCAAACTTATTTGCGGCTCTTCTATAACCATAGTAAGTAGTTCTTCTAGCAAATGTATCTAATAATTCACTATAGGCTTTATTTAATGGATTATAGCTTGCTTCTACAAAAGATTTAGTTGGCAGAGTTTTAATAGCATCTGTTACAGTTTTTAATAAAAAATCTTTTAATTCTTGCTTACTAGGAAACTGCTGACGTACATAGTCTTCATTTTCTTTAAAGTTATTTAAACCAAGACCTTTTACTAACTCGTCTGTAATTGTTTCTGTATTAACTACATAAAATGTTGGAAGATTGGCATCAATTAAACTTCTTAATTTATTTTCTTCTAGTTTAGCTAACTTAAAATCTTCGTATACTGCGCTTTTTTGAACTTTAGTATTTGCTCCTTGTAGAGCACTTCCACAAATTATATCTAGTAATCTAGAAAAATGTATTTGTCTACGTATTGCCATTATGTATAATCCGCAACATATTGATCTAGCACACGCTTAATATGTGCAGGAAAGTTTGTAGTAGCTACATACTGAATCTGCGTAACATTAGGCGTTACATCACGGTTTACATGCACAGCACCGTTATTTTTCATGTAGTACTCAACTATATCCATTACAGCCAGTTTAAGATCATCAGGTACGCCATCATATCCTGCTAAGTACTCTACTCTATAGCCACGTAAGTAGTAACTAAAGTAAGCTTCTTTAATAGGTATAATTTTATAGTCATCTTCTACCCAGTCTACATATTTTTCTAGTGTGGTATCGTAAGTTTGACCATAATCTGTACTTAAACTAAAATCTATAATATCGTATAGTGGGCTTTCTGCTAATATAATTTCACCATAACCACCATTGTGTATTTCTACTTTAGGAAAGTTATAGTAGTCTATAAATGTTCTGCGGCAGTAGGTTTTTACAAGCTCGCTAACTTTAGGTATTAAAAACTCTATTTCATTATCTCTGTTAATACTGGTAATATTTAAGTAGTCTTTATACTCAGCTTTGGTAATTAGCGGTAATCCCATAAATTCCTCCGGCTTCTAAATACTTTTACAGTATTTAGAAGCAGGGCTCTTACGAACCCTGCTTGTATTAAAAAATTAAACGTAACGAACTGTAACTACACCAGCACCTTCATTGCTAGTAAGTTGTGTCATACCGATACGTAAGCTTGATACTAGTACACGACGCTGATTTACAACTTCATCATCTGTATCCATACGCATGCCGCGATAGTTACCTACAATAAAGTTACGTGGATTAACTAACACAGCAACTACATCATTAGCAGCTGCACCTGTTAACTGAGCAGTAACAACTACTGGAGTTTGTGTAATTAAACCAACTTGACCAGTAATTAACACATTACGTGACTCACTAACTTTATCTGTGCTTTGGAAAGTTGTGTCGTCTAGTAAGTCGTAATAAGCTGTTTGGCTAACAAATAGGATTAGCTCACTTGGCTCTAGACCCCAAACTCCTAGCGCACGACGTGCGTCCATAAACTTAGCATTTGTAAATTTAGCAGCAACAGCAACTGTAGGGCTTGAAGTTGTACTAGCATCATAATATGCTAAGCCGTTAATGCCAGCAGCATAAGTTGTAGCACCAACATCATTACCAATTAACATAGACTTGTCTAGTGTTTTAGCCATACGACGTACGATAGCATCACGAATAATAGGCACTAAGGCGATTAAGCCATCTTCCTCTTCTTCAAATGCAATGTACTCTTTGGTAGCTAGTTTTGCACTGCTTAAGCTGATTTCTTTGAGTGCATGTGTACGCTGTGTACCACTGCTTGAAGCGCTACCAAAATCTGAATTAGCAATCCAAGTTGCATCTGCACCAGCGTCTGGATTTAGTGGCATCTTCATAAATGGTTGTGGCATAGCAATTTGACGAATTGTGCCACTAACTACTAATTGACGACGAATTTCTTCTTCCATGTTGGTGCTAATTTCTGTTTCCCAACGCTGATCAGGTAAACGAAAAGCACCACCAGCACCACCACCACTACCAGCTGCACCAGCAGTACCACCACTAGCATATTTAGTAGTTAATTGATTGTAGTATTTGGTTTCATGTAGTGGACGCTTCATAATCTTGCTGATAAATACAGCAGCTTCTTTTTCGCTATAGCTAATATCGCCATTCTCACGTTTGTCGTTAAACTGCATACGACTCTTTTGAATAGCTTCTAGTTCACTAGCTTTTTCACGTAGTGCACTTTCTAAACCGTCTAGTGCACTCTTATGTGCTTCTGCTTGATCGTTTAAGCGCTTTTCTACTTCGGCTAATAAACGCTCGCTACCTGTGTCGACTGTTTGTACTGCAGCAACAGCAGCTTTAATTTTTGCTTCTAGTGCAGCTTCAGCACGTGCTGTTTCTTGTGCTTCTTGAGCTGCTTTTGTTTGTGCCTCAACAACAGCTTTGGCAGTTTGCTCAGCAGCAGTAGCAGCAGCTTTAGCTAACATTTCTTCTAATAACTTTGGATCCATGTTCCATTCCTTTGTATTTGCGCTATTTGCTGGCTTGGAGTTTTCTAGCTCTTTAGCTGATTCTTCCACTGCAAATTGCTGTTTAAATAAATTATATTCCTCTGCACTATCAAATGCTTTGGCCAAACTAAAAAGCGTATTCTGATTTGCAGGTACGCTGACTACACTGATTTCATGTAACTCTAGATCTTTAATCAAAAATATTTCTAGTTCAGATTTATATTCTGCATCCTTGACCCTAAACCCAATACTAAATGCACTTAGGATACCTTTGCGAATAAGTTTATATACATCACCAGCAGCATCACTAATTGCAGCTTTAATCCACAATCCCCGTTCGTCAACTTTATGTTCAATCATTTTTCCTACAGGCATACGCTGATCGTGGTAAGCTAGGATAATAGGATTTTTTAAGTAATTATCCATGCCACGAGTCCATACAGTACTAGGTACTACATCGCCTTGACGATCTGTGTCCGTAGTACTAGCATAGCCTTCAATAATAATAGTATCATCATTATTGTCTAGTAATTTTGTGGTAAATTTAGATGATACATAGAGTACTTTATCTTTAATGTTCATTTAATTACCTGCTCCTTGTGGTCTGCCACCCTGTAGTGGGTCAGCTGCTGAACCTGCAATATTAGCAGGTATTCTTATAGTATCCCCACCATCTAATTTAGGATACCTTAATTCTATTCTAGCTTCGTTTGGTGTTATAACACCACCATTAACTAAACTAACGTGATATTTAGCTAGATCGCCTAAGTCTGGTTGTAGTGCGCTTACTGTTGAGGTGATTGCTTCCACATCATAGCCAAAATATCGCTCAAGTGAGGATATATATAACTTAACAATTGGCAGTACTGTTTCCAAGTAAAATAGGCGTAAATTAGGGGCAATGTTAGCATTATTACCACCTTGTAGTAGTAGTGGAGGAACGCCTATAGTTGTCATTATGCGTTCGCTGTGTGTTTTAATAGCTTGATCAAAGTCTAAGTCGCTAAATGTTTGTTCAGTTAGCTTGTAAGGCTTTAAACCACTATCTAAGATAATAGGCCGCTTACCACCACTCTTAGTATTGTATCGTTGCTGCCAGTAAACTAGTGTTTTTTCTTTAGCAGCTTGTGATAGTGTATTCTCCGACGTAAGTACTAACCCAAATATAGTGCCATTATCAAAAAATCTGTGCTGAAACTCTTGCATACTGTAAAGTATGTTGATATTATTTACGCAAGCTTCTAGTCTACTGCTGCCACGATAGATGCTTTTAGAATTAATATCTTTAAAGTAGAATACTTCACTTTCACGAAAATCTACCTGACTGTTGTACTTGTATCCATTTATATACAGTTTAGGGTCGGTAATGATTTCTACGTTATAGGCAGGTAGATGGTACATAAAAGTACCATCATAGTGTATAAACGCATTGCCCTCCAGCAACAAGTCCTTAAAGATTTCACGACGAAAATCTTGTGCTGACTGGTAAGGATTAGGTCTAAAGTTAAGTAAGGTATTTAATGTTTTTTGCCTAACACCAACTACAACTCCATCGTGCACTTTGTCTTTTACATCATAGTCTAAGCTGCTACAGGCTGCCACAACCATGTTTACTGATCTGTTTACACTATCAATTGATTGAAAGGCTTGTTGATAAGTAAGTATTTTACTATTACTACTTAGTGTATCACCTTCATCATAGTGTATTTCTTGCTGAGCTGGATTTAGTTTTTCACGAATCCAACTATTAAATCTTTTTAGTACCACTTAATTCCCCTAAGAATTGTGAAAAGTGGGAACTATAGTTTGGTTTATCAACTAAGCTAGGATTACTGTGTTTCAACTGCTGCAATTCAATCCACCGTTTTTGCTTGGGCACACTACTAGGCATAGGTGACTTGCCATAGATTCCGTGCAGTTGTACATGATGCTTGTTACACAGTGTATACACAAGCTCATAGATTTCTGCATGGTGTTCCTCAATAAACCGGTCTCTAATTGCTAGCACTGCACTATCACTAGTAATATCTATATTTAGTTTTTTGCTCCAGGTTTCTAGTAACCCATTTATAGAGTGTAGGTGGTGTAGCTCTAGCTCATGTGTAGTACCACATATACAACATTGTGATTGTTTTTCATAAGCTGACTTAGCTTTGTCTCTGATCCACTTTACTGCAACTCGCTTATTTGTATTTATTGCCATATTTTTTTATTTGTAATTTTAGCTTATTATATACTAAAACCTAATAAAATGTCAACATAAAATTTTTTTAACCTACACTGTAAAGCTATAAATAGCATAACGTAGTGCATCAGCTATGTGCGAATATTCATCGTGCTTAGGCTTTTCACGAGTTAAACCTTCACGATTATCCCAGCGATACTGATCTAGCATAGCTAGTACATGTGCACAATCACGATGCACTAATAATCTGCCTTGCTGTATTATAGTTTGTAGATGGGCAATGCCACTTAATACGTCTTTTTTAGCTTTGGTAGTAGCTATATCATAGCTGTATGCTAAATCACTGGCAAATTGTGCTGCTGCACTATCAATAAATACAGTTTCTATGTGCCAGCGTTCTATCATTCTATGAAAATGTTCAGCATGTTGGCTAGTAGTACGCTCACTTTCTAGGTAGTCTTCAACGCAATAAAATTTATCTGTATTATAGTCATAAACAATATTTACCCAAGCTGTAGCATCACGATAACCAGGATCACAACCGCTAAAAGCTTCACCACGCAGTTCTGGTATAGCATCAATAATATACTCTGGCTTAAAGCTGTCGTAAATTTGACCCTCAAATGTAGTAAAACTAGCTAAGTACTCTTGCTCAAATTCAGCTTTAGTCATTGATCTGCGTGCCTCTTCTACATCCGATTCTGCCATGCGTAAATTTTCAGTATAGTCAGCTTGTAGGCTACACCACTCTGGAAAACTAGTATTAAAGCCACGAGACCAAAACTTAGAAAACCAGTTGTTGCGACCACGTGGTGTACTAATAAAGATAGCTTTTGCTGTGGGTTTGTCTAGTGTTGGACGTAGTGCAATATTAAAAGCTTCTTCGCCGCGCTCCGACAGTGCAGCCTCATCAAATATGATAAGATCATAGCTGCGACCCACACTAGAATCAACTGTAGACACCGAACCCATCCTGATAGTACTACCAATTTCTAGCTCAATTACTCTGTCTTTGATATTATCACGCTGTACTTCAATATCAAAGTGCTTGATTAACCTACGCTGTAGTTCAAAACTGATGCTAGAGAGATTATAGTTAGGCGATATGATAAGCACATTTGAATTGGGCACTAGTGTGATTAGTTGACCTATAATATTAGCTATATAAGTTTTGCCTAGTCGGCGAGCAAGTGCAGCGCAAACAAAGCGATATTGTGGATTGTTGATGCTATTGATTAGTGCTATTTGTGGCCTGTTAATAGTATCCCACAAGTTAAGTAGCTTTAAGTAGTTTTCTATGGGCAGCTTAATAAACCTAGATTTAGGGTCGAACTCTGTGATAATATCAACATCAACATCTTCACGACTTACTGTTAGCATTAAACACCTTCGCCACTAATTAATTTATGTATAAGTTGGCCATACTTTGATCCGTCATCACTATTAATCTGCACGTTAACTTGCTTTTGCGGTCCAGTGCCTTGGCGCAACTTCTCCAGCTGTATTTCGCGGTCTAACAAATCCATGCTCATCTTATGTGATAGCTGTAACAATTCAGCTATATCCTTGCTAGAGCCAACTCCCGACTCCTCCAATTCTTGAAACTTTTGCTGTATTAGTGCATCCATAGCACGTCGCATTAAAAACTTGTTATTATATCCAGTATCAAAGAATACTTGATCTATATAACCACGTACTTCGCGACGGGCTAGTGTGGTTATAACCAATTCTTGACTAATGTCTAGTATATCGGCAACTTTGCGTGCATCTTGTAGTTGTAGGTAGCAATTAGCAATCTCCAAACTTTCTGGACTTATGCGAACAGTTTCAGCAGGTAGTTGCGTTGTCATGTTGGCTCCACTAAATTTTGGTGAAAGATATCCCAGCAGCTTTGCCAGGTCCAACGACGACTTGATAAGTAAACGCGTGTTTTACTAAGACCAAAACAACTAGTAACAGCTGTATGTAAATCTTTATTAAGTGAACCATTAACACCACATTCAACAACATCTAGTGGTCCGTTGCAAGGATAGGCTGCTATAGGTGTACCACAAGCTATTGCTTCTAGCATAACTATGCCAAAGGTATCCCAGCGACTAGGAAATACAAATACGTCGGCTTGCTGGTAGTAGCTAGCTAACTCCGTACCCACCTTCATGCCTACAAATTCAACGTCTTGATAGTGTTGCTGTAAGTAGCTAAGATGTGGACCATCTCCTACTAGGATCTTTTTAGTATTAGGTATCTGCAAGCTACAAAAATCTTCTAAGTTTTTTTCACGGCTAACACGGCTTACACATAACAGTGTTCGATAAGATTTTGCAAGTCTAGGTTCTGGATTGAATAGTTTAGTATCTACTCCGCGTGTCCAACACACAACATTATTAATTCCCTGAGATTTTAATTCACTAGCAACACTTTGAGTAGTAGTTAAACAGCGGCCACTATGTTTATGAAACCAGCGTATATAACGCCAAGTTAAACTTGTAGGAATACCTAGTAAGGTGTAAAGAGCTTCAGGAAATCTAGTATGATAACTAGTATTATATCTGATCATATTGCTTGTAAGATATGATCTTGCTGCTAATCCTAGTGGGCCTTCTGTGGCTATGTGATAGTAGTCTGCATTTATACTATTAATCAATTTACCTATGTTGACTGGTAAGGCAAGTTTGACCTCACTATAACCAGGACAGTTTATATAGTAAAAATTTGTAGGATCGATAAATACAATTTTATAATTATTTTCTAGTGCTGTATTAGCTAAATTTTTATAGGTAGTAACTACTCCATTTATTTGATCAGGTAAATTATCCGTTACTACTAGTATTTTTTTCATCTTTTAAATTATGCCACTCTAGTACTTCCCAGCGACCGGTATATTGTTCTACTATAGCTGTACACGATTCAACCCAGTCACCACTATTCATATACCAAACACCATTTAACCACTTAATTTCTGCTCGGTGTATATGACCACAAATAACACCATCAAAATTTTTACGAATACAGTAGTTAGCTAAATTTAGCTCAAACTGAAACATAAAATCTATAGCACGCTTAACTTTGTGCTTTAAGTATTTGCTTAAACTCCAGTAGCCAAATCCTAGTTTATGACGCCACCAATTGTACTTGGTATTAATAGTTAGTAGTACATCGTAAGCTTTGTCGCCTAAGAAACTTATCCAGGGAGCTAATCTAGTAATGCCATCAAATAAATCGCCGTGTACTAGTAGGTATCTATTACCATCAATTCCACTATGTACCCACTGATTGGCTATTTTAATACTACCAAATGTTATCTGATAAGGAATTAGTGGTCGTAAAAACTCATCGTGATTGCCAGCTATCCAGATAACTTCTGTGCCACGCTTAGCTTTTTTAAGGATTTCGCGAACTACATCTGTATGTGATTGATGCCAGTACCACTTATTTTGTTGTATTTTCCAAGCATCTACTATGTCTCCTATAAGATAAAGTGTTTCGCAATTATTATTTTTTAGAAAATTGACTAGTAGTTTTGCTTTGCAGCCGTGACTGCCTAAGTGAACGTCAGAGATTGCTATGGTTTTGTAGTCCATTTTAGGTGCTCCTCTAATTAGTTTGATTATACTAGATTTGCTAGCTATAATCAAGTTAAGATTTTGGCACCCTATAAGTTTTGAAATTTTTTTAAAATTGCGCGTGTTGGGGGGCCCCACCGTTTTACATTTTATAACAGTCTGATAACCGCCCTATTATAAATTCTATAACCTATTACATTATAAATTCTATAATCTATTACAAAACTTGTACTAAAGATTAGAATCAACTCAACCCGACGAACGGTCATTATAAGCCGACAGGCGGCAAAATTCTCACTTGCAATCCCTGCCCGATTAGCCTATAATAGAATTTCTTTCAACAACTCAGGAGTAGCAAAAATGGCAGAAGCCAAAGCCCCTAATTATACACCAGAGCAGACTGTAAAGCTCGTGGCCGATTACCAAGCTGGCGTTAGCGTGGAGCAGATTGCCCAAGCACTGGGCAAAACTGTTCGTAGCGTGGTTGCCAAGCTTTCACGCGAAAAGGTTTACGTAGCCAAGAGTTATGTAAACAAGAACGGTGAAGCTCCCATCAAGAAGGATGTTCACGCTGACTTTATTGGTGCGGCTCTCAACCTTTCAGAGAATGATATAGATTCTTTGACGAAGGCCAACAAGACTGCACTTGCAGCTATTGTAACCTTCATCCGTTCTAACCAGTAGAACATGGGGGCTTCGGCCCCCGTTATAAAAAGGATAATGCTATGAAACTTACCAGCTTATCAATTGATCCAAAGATTGTAGCGTTCAGTCGTCGCACTGAAGTTGCCGTTGAGGAACCGTTACAGTTTTTTGTTGTACCCACCACTATAGCAGGGCTGATGTGGCTTGCCAAGCAAAAACTGTTAGGGCGCAAGCTTACTAACCCCAAGTTTAATAAGACTACAAATATTATAACTGGGATGATGGCAGAATGAATAACATTATGGTTTTTATATTGTGGGGCTATGTTATGTTTATGATAACATTCTTAGCCCGCTACTGTTTCACGTGAAACAGCTATAAAAATTAAATCGCTATAATTTTTATAGCGCTGGCGCCAAATTATAGCATATAATTTGCAACCGTGTCAACCCCTTGCAGCTACCGTTCATCGGGTTATAGCCACCACTGGTCGGCCGATGTGTGGTAGATTATAGCCGATGTGTAGCACAACAGCAAGCTAGAATAGGTGTATAATTACAAGCATAGCAAGACAGAGGATAGCAAGATGAACCGTAACAGAAAATATAGCGAGTTTATGCGACAAGTAAAGCTTCGCATTGCTCGTCGCAATGCTGAAGCATACTGGATCATTTCAAAAAACGAAACAGTTGCAGGCAATGTTGCAAAAAGCGATGCTTATGCTAAAATGGCAAAGCATCAAGAACAATTAGCTAAACGATACGAGGTTTGATATGAAAATTATAATCACTACACAATTTTGCGAGAACTACGGCTCGGCTCATAACCCCTACTGGAAAATGAAGGGTGGCAACGATTACGTTGTAAAAAACGTAGCAGATGATGCTGAGGCTTTGGCTAAAATGCTTTTAGCTAAAGATATGATCGAACACGATGGCGACTATACTAAAGAATATATCATTGGCTGGGAACTGGTCAATGACGACTATGTTACAGAATTTGAACAACAACAACTTGAATTTGATGGCAAAATTACTTACCCTGCTGAGGAGCTAATGTTATGAATTTTACAATTATGTTGCCTGATGGCACTGATCTAGCAACTATATCTAATCAAGAGTTGCTAGACCTCAACGACGAACTGCTAGACTATTTTGATGGTAGCGCGGCCAGCTATTGGGATTATGAAAATGATTACATTAGTTACGAGCGCAACTGTTATATGATTGATAGCGTTCGTGGTGAAATGGACAAACGCGGTTTTGGAAAGCCTAAACTATTATGAAAATTATACCTGTACAACCGATCTATAAACTAGCACAAAAGCCTCGGCAGGGGCCGCTGCGTACCCAAACCGGTGCAGGCAAGCATCGTAACAAAAAACTAGAACAGAAAAACGGTGAAACCAAGCACAGGTTCCACGTGGAACATATAAAAATTTGAACGTTCAAATTTTTATAGCGATGGCGCCAAATTATACTATATAATTTGCAACCGTGTCAAGGGTTTTGGTGACCGTTCGTCGGCTCAAATCGACCACTGGTCGTCTGATGTGCGGCAGGTTTTAGGGGTTTCAACGGCGGCGTTTTCGTGTATAATAAGCGCATAGCAACTAACAAGGAACACTGTAATGAAAAGGATAGCAATCTATGACATGGATGGCACAATCGTTTGTTCACTGCATCGCTACCGTACTGTTTTTGATAACAATGGCGAGCGCATCGACCTTGGCTACTGGCGTGCGAATGAGCATCGCGCTATGGATGACAGCTTGTTACCATTGGCAGAACAATATAAAAAAGATAACGCTGATCCCGACTGTATTGTTATTATTGCTACTGCCCGCATTTTGCGGGATGCTGACCTTACATTTATTAGCACGAAATTAGGCAATCCTGACCATATAGTTTCTAGAGCGGAAGGCGATGTTTCGTCGGGTGCTACTCTCAAGGTTTACGGACTCAAGCCTATCATTGAAGAATACAGAGATATGTTCGATATAGAAGATATAACCTTCTATGAGGATAACATCCAATATCTCAAAGCGGTTTGTGATTATTTTTGTATCGAAGGCGTTTACGTTCCCAGCAAACAAGGACACTGATATGAAAAATGTAGCATTGCTTCAGGCAAAATTTATAGCACTCTATGAGGAAATGTACGGGTTTGTTCCAGATTTTGGATCATTCAAGGACTGGCAAGATGCTAGCTGGCTGGCTAGAATGTATGATGACCTCTACAAACTTTATAACAGCGAGCCGGAAGAACTGATGCTCTAGCGGTTCCACGTGGAACATGGTTCCACGTTATAAAAAACATACCGATATAATTTTTATATCGGTGGCGCCAAAAATTATATCATATAATTTTTGAGCGTGTCAAGGGCTAGACCGACCGTTCGTCGGCTCGTATCGACCGCTGGTCGGTCGGATAGGTGGCGGTCTGGGGCTGACGAACGGCACGCACTTGCAGCTTTTTTGTGCTATACTAGCCTTTCACTCACTTTATTAGGTTATAAATTATGAAACAGCAATACTTTTGCATCGTCGATACTGAAACCACTATCGACAACAAAGTTATAGATTTTGCAGCAGTTATCGTTGATCGTCGTGGTAAAATCTATGACAGTATTGCCGTCATTGTCAAAGATTTAGAACTTTCTACACTTTGGTACAATGAGAAAACCGGTTTTTTCAATGCTGCTAATCTTGAGCGACGTATCAAAAATTATAACACTATGCTTGATGATGGTCGTCGCGTTATTGCGTCAGTAGGTGCTATCAATCGCTGGCTTGATAAATGTATTACACTTTATAACCCTACGCTTACCGCATACAACCTAACATTTGATTCTGAAAAATGTAGCAATACAGGAATTATACTAGACGGTTTCACGAATAGGTTTTGCCTATGGCACGCGGCATCGGCCATCATTTGCCACCGCAAAGCATACTTGCGTTATGTTTTGCAGAACCATCTGTTCAATGCTCCCACCGAGCGTGGTAATATGACTTTTAGAACGGATGCAGAAGCCGTTGCAGGTTTTGTAACGGGTACTTTCACCAAAGAACCACATACTGCTCTAGAAGATATAACAGGCTATGAAATTCCTGTGCTACTAAAAGTTATAGCAACCAAAGATTGGCAATCTAAAATTTGTAACTATTCTTGGACTAACTTTCAGGTCAAGGATCATTTCAATGCTTGACATACTAGGTTGGCTTGGCGGGCTTATGCTCGCCTTTTCAGCAGTACCCCAAGCCCTAGAATCATATCGTTGTAAAAACTCAAACGGTCTAACCTGGCCGTTTTTAATGATGTGGTTTTGGGGCGAGGTTTTCATGATTGTTTATATCGTACCCAAGGGCGATATAATTCTTATAGCAAACTACGCAATCAATCTGTTTCTTGTAGCAATAATTTTAAGGTATAAGATATGGCCGATTCGTTGATAAAAGTTGTAACAGCCGCTGTAGCCCTGCATTGGTCGGCAATGCAGGAATTGTGGCCCCAACTAAAAAACCATAAGGTTCCAAAAGTTAGAATCAATAACAGACTGTATCGAACTGCGGGCTTTGCCCACTGCGAGGTTCATGAGGTAGAATTTGGTAGCAAGTTTTTTAACCGTTATAAACATGAGATGCTTTGTGTAATTGTACCGCATGAGCTGATTCATATTGCAGATTTTATAATCAACGGCGAAGATCCTACCAACTTTTGGCATGGGCCTATGTGGTGCAAGATGATGCAACAATATGGCTTGCCACCTGCGGCAACCCATGAATATTATATAAATAAAAACGATCCAATTGTTAGAATGTTATAAATAATTTAGCGCTCCAAATTATAGAATTTAGAGCGCTGGCGCCAAAATTATGATATAATTATATCATAATTTTGGCAGCCGTGTCAAGGGATTTTGCTGCCATTTGTCGGGTGGTGTCTGCCGTTTATCGGCACATCAAATCGTTATAAAAATTATAGCCATGTGGCGCCAAAAATTATATCATAATTTTTGTGGCCGTGTCAACCCCCTGCGGCCGCCGTTTGTCGGATGGTGTCTGCCACTCGTCGGAAGCAACTGCCGCCTATATATCCGATGAATGGCAGCCAATTGTCGCCACGGCGACATTTTAGGCCCATAAAGCGTGTATAATGGTTTTTGTGGCAGGGAAGCAATACCGCAAGCCCCCACGATCTAGGAGTTATAGCAATGGCTGAAAAGGCTGTCAACTATACCGCCGAGCAAACCGCAAAAATTATAGCGGATTATCAGGCGGGTGTCGCTGTAGAATCTATAGCGCAAGCTATGGGTAAAACCGTTCGTTCAATTGTAGCGAAACTTTCGCGTGAAAAAGTTTACATCGCTAAAAGTTATGTAAACAAGAACGGCGAAAAACCCGTTAAAAAAGATGTAACGGCTGACGCTATCGGCGCGATTTTGCGCTTGTCAGAAAATGACGTCGAATCGCTTACCAAAGCGAATAAATCCGCTCTCAAGGCGATTTTCGACGCACTTGCTAATAGCAAGCCGTTATAGATTTTAGGGGCTTCGGCCCCGCTATAAAATTCACAACACTCTAGGAGTTATACCATGCTTACTACTACTGAAAAATTAGAACGTAAAAACCTCAAAGCGTTTTTGCGCGAATTTGGCGGATTTGTTCACACTAAAAAACCGAACGATCTAGAACCTGGCATGACTATGGTTTGCGAACCTACCATCGACCGTGGCAATGCTAAATTTTATAACGTAAGCTTTGCTTGGTGTTCTAGTAATGATAAGTTTGATCGCAAGATGGGCGAGCTTATCGCACTTAGACGCTGGAGCGATATGGAAACTGTAAAGATGCCTGCTCACATTGTAGACGTATTCGTTGAGCATGACCTAGTTGACTAGGTTCTAGAAACCATAACGGCCCTGATCGGGCCGTTATTTTTAGCATAAGGTTCTAAATTATATAATTTAGAGAGATCGGAAGAGCACACGTCTGAACTCCAGTCACCGGCTATGATCTCGTATGCCGTCTTCTGC
>OGWM01000057.1_pt1 | contig 15862 bp, 16 predicted proteins | sample 1576041 | NCBI WGS metagenome assembly OGWM01 (sample SAMN07581538, study PRJEB24739) | freshwater metagenome | place: Singapore | collected 2015-01
TAATACTTTTAATACGGAATTAGATACAGTTTGTTTAGCATTATCTGTATATTGCCAGCGTGGGTCTTTGCGTAATGCTGTTTGGAATTGATATAACGGAACTGTTCCTTGTTGATTGATAGCACTCATTAAAGTTGGGTCATTTAATTCTATTTGAGCCGATGGTATTTCCAAGATACTAGCCATAGCAGATTTATATGGAGAATAAATAGTATCCAAATCAACACCCTGATCCATAAGTTTTTTTATGCTTTCAGGTTGAGTATTAGCAACAATACTTCTTATTTGATTTTTAATAACGTTAATATCAACACCATTTTTTAACTGTTCAACATAACTTGCTATAGCGGCATCATCTAGCATCAAGCCATTTGCTTTAGCGGCAGCTTTAACAGTTTGAGTATTAGTTGTTTCTATACCTTTTAACTTTTCAGCGTAATCTGGTAATGTTCTAATTTCATTAGTTAAGAACTGTGTTTTACCAGAAAGATTAACAGTTGGATTTTTTAATTCGTATTTCTTTAATTTAGAACTAAAATCTGCTAGTTCTTGTGCAGTTGGTTCTCGACCAATAGCAGCCTTAAATGCTGAGTTAATTAAACTTTGGGCTTCTTCTGGGTTTGATATGTTTGAAGCGGTTCCAGTAGCAGTTCCGGTAAGTGGAAATGCTGGCTTTAATAAGAAAGTTCTAAAGTCTTGTGTTCTAGCAAACGCTGGAGATTGTAACCACTTTTGACTGATAGATGCTAAAGCCTTATTAGTCTTTTCCCAATCGGCTACTCCACCAACACCACCGGTATAAAACTGTGGAAAGTTCTTTCTTAAATCTTGTTGTATTGCTTTAAGTTGGTTTTCGTCTGCACTGATTAAATTAAATAAATTAGTTACATCTGCGTTGGCATCTACTTTAGCGCCAGTACCACCGGTTGCTTGAGTAGATGTTACTCCTGTTTGTGTAGTAGGACCTTTTGGTGCTTCAACTACAGGTTCTTTATAAGTCTGTGGTTTTTCTAGTTCTTGCTTAAGAGTATCAATTTGAGTTTGTATTTGCTTTAATTCTTCTGGACTACGAACTTTTGATTTGCTAGATTCTAAACTTAATATATCTTTACGAATTTGGCTCTTAGCCAAAGACTCATACTTGGTCTTAAAATCATTGGTTACTTTAGCCTTAACAGAATCATACTTTGCCTGTGCTTTATCTTTTGCAGTACGAAGATTCTGTATAGCGGTTTGATCTGTTAGATATCGGATAGATTCAAGGTTTTTAACAGCGGTATCTAAGGCAGATTTGGCAGATTTAAGCTCTGAGTTACTGCTCAAATAATCTTCAAGTGATAAAGTTATTGCCATTATTCTCCTAGTAATCTTCCAAATAGAACATCATATGCGGCTTTGGTATTTTCGTTATAAACAGATAGTTCTTTCATTTTGATAATAACGCTATCTTTTAGACCGCTAATAAATGATTGAGAACTACCAAGTTGTTCAAATGTAGCAACTTGTTGTTTATAGTTGTTATAGACATCTAACATTTCTTTTAATTTTGCTTCAGTCTTAGGTCTGATATTTAGATTCTGTGACAACATATTGCTTAATTCATTCAAGGTATTTTGACGCTTAATAGCGGTTGCTCCACCTTTTGAGCGTTCAGCAGCAGCCAACGGATGCGCTGCATTAAATACATCTTTCCAAGCGTTGAACTCTTTACGTAATTGTGTACGTTGGAAATCAAATGCTGTGTTCTTTAGAGAATCTTCAAACTCTTGTTTCTTGTCATAATAAACTTGATTTGCTGCTGCAGTTTGTACCTCTAGCAAATAGTCATCAACTCGCTTATTTGAAATAAGACCCATACTCTTCATATTTTGGTATGTATCCCAAGAAAAACCAGTTTTGTGAGGTATTAAAAATGCTGCTGCAGATGGATATTCGTTAAATAGTTTTTGATTTTGGTTAACAAAGTCACCAGCTTCTTGACTATAACGCAACGGAGCAATAGTTTTACGCTCTGACTCAGTAATTGTATATGGCAATTCGTTAGGGAATAGTTCTACCCATTTTGCCATCGCTGCATCGTAATCACCAGGGTATTGGTCTAACAATTTATTAAATGCCTGTTTCCAATTTTGTCTACCATTATCGCTAATCCACTGAGCCATATCAGATTTAAGATTAGTTTGTGGTGATGCTGGAGCAAAAAAGCCTAAAGCAAATCGAACTCTTAGTACGCCAAGGGTAGTATTTCTAACTGCTTGACGATATTGTTCTAATTCACCCTCTGTTGGTGGAATTATGTTGCCATCTTTGTCATATTTTGTAGGTAAACCGTGACCAGAAGCCTCAAGATAAGTTACTGCTTTGCGCCAAGCTGATGCGTATTGTGAATTACGTTCATCTGTATCCATAGCACCAATCAAACGATTGATGTGTGCTGGCATTAACGCTGAAAGTACTGGTCTATCTACAGCATATTTACCAAGTGCATATCCGGTAATTGCATCTGCTGTTTCACCTTGCTTAAAGAAGTTTAATAAACCACTTAAAGTGGTGACGCTTATACCAGCCAAAGGTCCTGAAAAGGTAGGTAGCAAAGAATCTGGGTTAATAGATGGTGTTAACATCTTAACCTGTGCACCAAACTCTACTGGGAATGGTGTCTTAAATTGATTTGCAAGACCAATTTTAGATAAAGCATTTTGAACTGCGTTATATACCGGTGCAATACCTGGGTATACAAAGTAATCATTACCCTGATCGTCTTTTTGTACCCAACCTGAATGAGTTACACCTTCATAGGTAAGCGCTGCTTTAACTAAAGCCTCTGGGTTGTAACGTACTAAGCGATACATACGGCGATAGAAGTCTTCTGTTGCTCGATAAAAACGAGCAAAGTTACGAGAAGCAAATGCTATTTGAGTTCTTACTAACGGATTATCTACGTATTGTAAGATTTCTCCAACGGCTCTATCTTCAACAATTTTGGCTAATTCTTGCTTTGCTTTTTCAGTTGCTTGACTTACTTTAGCAGGATTTGACCTATCAATACCTTGCAAATGTGAATCAATCCACTTTTGTTCAAAACCAGTCTCTCTCATCTGTTTACGAATATTTACCATTTCGTTTAACACTAATGGTTGACGAGACATACGAGCGTTAGAAAGACCTAAGAAAGTCCAGTTATGTTGCATAACACTAGAAGTAATTCTGTTGGCTTCTACCGCTGGAACTAAAGTTGGTCCAATAATTACATTTGGAATATCATCAGCATTTGTAGGCATATCATCTATAGATAAAGAACCTGATACTTTGTATTGACCAGCATTATCTTTAATTCTAATTTTATTTAATAAATCTAAATTAACATCGCCATTACGCTTTGAAAATAATTGTTTACTTCTGGTAAATGCTAAATTTAATAATTGGTCTTCACTTAGGTTACTAGAAAGACGAGCATCTTTTAAGTACTTTTGACCGTTTTTTGTTTGTAACCAATTTCTTGCTTGAGTTAAAAACTCTTCTTGATTATCTAAATTTGCTACGGCAATTTTACCAAGGTCATCATTTGCATAATAACCAATACGAGACATCCAAGAAAAAATAGATGCTTCAGATTGTGGGTCTAAAGCTATTGGAGTAAAAGCTCGTTCACCAGGTTTTTTAACATACTTTTCTTTAGATGGTGTTATAGTAAGAGCGTGAACTCCGGTGCCAGTTTCTCTTTGAAGTTTTTGTGCTCTGTTAACATAATCTAAAGTACCGGAAGCAAAGTTGGATGAACTTTCAGAAATTTCACCTAATGCATTATCAAGGTTGCCATATTGAAGTTGTTCTGATAATAAATCAACTTCATCTTTAAGCATAGGCTTTAAGCCTAATTTTTCTCTTACTTTGTTTATACGACCTTGGCTTAGAGTTCTAGCAAAAATTTGTCGAACTTGACCGTCTAAACCACCTTTAAGACTATTTTCTAATTCGTTAATCTTAAGTTGAATATTGCCAGCATCAATTCCCTCAGCTTCTTTTAATTGTCTCTTAAGAGATGCTAATTCTTTTTGACCTGTATCAAATTTAGTCTTTAATCCTGTTAATTCTTGAGCAACGTTATCTACTTCTTTTTTATTAACAAAACGCATAGCCATACCAAGCGGATTGTCATACCACTTCAAAGATCCGTCTGCTTGTTTTGCAGCAGCATAAAATGTATTAATACGGCTTGACAAATATCTATTTTTGGCTATACCCCAAGGAGATTTACCTATAGCAAGGTTAAACATTAAATCTTCGCCAGCGTTACGAAGCGCATAACGAGGACCAGCCAAAGTTAAGAATGACCAAGCACTAACCATATTTTCAGCAAGTTTAGTATTTGGTATACCCATTAACTTTTGAAATAAAGTATTTCTTGCCGCTGCTGCATCTAAATCAGATAAACTTGGAGCAGATACAAAATTATTAAAATCTGAAGGCAGTGCACCTTTATCTCTAAAAGCATCATCTAAACCAAATAGTGCTTCTGATTTACCAGTTAAATAACGAGTAATTTGTTGACCTGGTAATGTATTGTTTAAGCCTCTTACTTCAGATATTGTATTCCAAAGCCCATAGTAAACATTCTTTCTTTTACCAACTTCTTCAATACTATTAAATGCTTCAGATAATAATTTAGATTCTCTTTTTGGCATAACCATAACAGCCAAACGATAAATTTTATCTGACGCATCTGGTGCAGTTACATCAAATACATCATCTTTGAATAATGGTGCAAGGGTAAATTTTGCTTTTGCTCTATCAATACGTTGTTGAATATATTTAGTTGAAAAACGAGCTATACCTTTAGAATCAGTTGATGCTTTAACTTGATTGATAAATTGTTCTTTACCATCAGTAATTGTTTTAATAATACCATCAGCATCGGTTGCTCCACCGTACCAGTAATCATCTACAAATTTAGGACCAACAGCATTAAGATTAAATACTTTGCGACCAGTTGTAACTGCAGCAATTCTTGCTTGGCGAAGAGGGTCCATTCTAGGAATAATTACCCGTTGACGGCCTACTCCACCTTTAAGCATTTCATCTAACTGTTTAGTATTTTCAAAAAATGCTTGTGCTGATTTAGCATCTATAATTGGTTGGTCTGCTTTTATAAAACTTTGAATTGTGGCAGGTCCAAGTTCTGGTGCCATAATTTGTAAATCTTTTCTAATTTTAATGGCATCTTCAACTTTACCGGTTGTTTGTGCTGTTTTAAGGTCTTTTAATTTAGCACCGTATTGGTCCCAAAAATTAATAACATTGGGTTGAGAAAATACATCTGCAACTTTATTTGCACCTACGGTTACATCAAGTGCATACTTGCTAACATCGTACAAACGTTTTGCTTTACCGGCTACAAGTAATGGGTCTGCTAAAACTCGATACGCAGCATCTACAGCACCTGATACTGCTTTGTAAAATAACCCTGAGCCTTCTAGTTCTCTTGGCGTAATAAGGTTTGCTACAAATCTACCAGGAGAATATTTGGCTGCATTTACTTCATCAAGGGTATTTTGAAAATTAGCGCGAGCTGCTTCAACATCACCTTCTGGTATGCCTGGTATTGATTTGTTTGTAGGCGATGCAAGCATTATATATTTTTGTTGTTCAGGAGTTGCTGACTTAAATATTTCTTCTGGTTTTTCACCAGAAGCAATACGCATAGCAACATCTACTGCATCTTGACCCCATTTAGATTTAGCATTAGAAATGCGGTCTGGACTAAATACTTTATCGCCTTTATCGTTTGCTATATCCCAAGCAGTATTAAGACCTACACCTTGGTCTAATGCAACTAATCCTGTACGAGCAACGCGAGTAGAAAAATCTGATACGTTTTGTAAACCTGCAAGAACACCGCGACCAGCAGCACCGATAGCGCTACCAAGGTTGCCAAATGTGTAATGAAAAGCGGTTCCAAGCCAACCACGTTGTGGTTTTACCGATGGGTCTTCAGTACCAAAGTTTTGAACAAGAGATGCTTGTTCCGCTGGTGTCTTTTTATTAAAGACTTGTTGCGCTACATCTTGCGGAAGGTTTAATAATTCTTTGTGTGCTGCAAGGGCTTTTTGGTAATCATCAATTCTTTTTTGTTCTTCCGGAGTTAATCCTGCAGCCATTCCTATAGCTTTTAGATTATCTGCCATTAGTTGCCCCTAGCAAGTGCCTCTTGATATAGAATTGCTATTTCACCAGTTGTGTCATATGGCAACATCTTTGCTAAACTATCAGAAAGTTTTTGAGATGTATATGCTGAACGCATCATAAGTGCATCAGAACCAGCACCAGGTCCAATATCAATACCGGTAGTTACTGGCTCTCCTGGTCTTTCTGATGGTGCAAATAATGGAGTTACTTGTGCTGGTGCTACTTGTGGCAAAGCCTGTGGCTTAACATCAGGTGTTTTTGCTAATGGTGCACCGGAAGCAAGTTCTCCAGTTTGTTTTTGGTCACCATAAAAATTTGCTGGAATACGGTCTAAACGTTTTGCATATTTGCCAGGACCAGATACACCCTTTATCGGGTTAGCATCTTCAAGCGCCATCTTGATCCTCCTGAATAGACTCTAAATCTTGTGTAAACTCTTCCCATATGTGGGAGATATGTGACTGTCTGTTTGCGTTATAAATTGCTAATTCTAATAATTCGTCTGAGAATACTTTGAAACTGTTCATTATGTTATTGAACAGACCCGCTGCCACAACATAATAATCTTCTGATTGAAGTGGGCGTGTAACGAAGTTTTTGTTTTTGTTGTCCACGCCCACCTCCTTAATTCGTATTAACCCTTTTTTACTTTTTTACCTGGCCGACCCGCTGGAGTCATACCAAAATAAGTCTTGCCGCCCGATGGCTTTGAAGTATCCTTCTTGCCCTCAACTGGCTTTGCAAGAGTAGCTTTTGCCTGTGTTCCTTTTTTCATTTGCACCTCCTTCGTAATTAAGCAGCGCCGCCGATTGAGGCGAGCAGTGATGCAATATCAGGTCTTGCTCCAGGAGCAGGGGCCGCACCGCCAGTTGGAGTTGGAGTGGGCTGCGAGGCAGGAGCGGGGGCCGCACCTGCTACCGGAAGTTGAGGTAATGCTTGTGTTACCTCTGGTTGTGGTTCTGGTGTAAACACCTTTTCCACAATAGTTTCAATCTGTAAACCTTTTTGTCTGCCTTGAATTATTTCAGCAATCTTGGATACAACCTGTGTTGGGTCTTGTCCTTGTGCTGCCATCGCTGGTATGGCTTGTGCATATTGTGCTACTGCAACTCGTAGTGCATCGCGGAACTCTTCGATATCAACCTTTTGTTCCTCTTGCGATACATTGATTTCAACTGGTATCTCTCTGCGTACATAATCACGAGATACAAGTTTATCGCTACGCATTTGTAGTAATGCAATAACTGCACGGTTAGGATCCATACCGGACATAATTCCGTAACGGACATCTACTGTGTAATCACCGTTGATTGCTTTTGATGGTACATACTTCATAACGTATGGTGTACCGTCATCAACACCGCGAATTTCTTTGGTCTGTGAACCAAAAATCTTCTCATCTACTTTGAAACAAAGTGCAATCAATTCAGTAAACAATCTAGCAAATTGTGCTTGTGCTGCTTTGATTTGTGTATCAAATCCTGCTTGTAATGCTTGTACTCCGCGACCTGTGACAACGCTTGCGTCTAATTGACCTGAGCGAGATTCTGGGTAACGAGCACCCATACGTAGTTCGCGTTCTAATACACCGGACTCTGTGAATACTCCTGCTGGAAGTTCTAGCGGCACACGGCGAATAGCTTGAGGATTGGCAGAGCGCATAATCGAATCTGGTCCAAGAGCAAGCTCTTGAACATCTTGAGGTATTGCAATCGGCGCTTGAATGGATTTCTCCGCTGCCTGAATTTGCAGAACTGCAAAACGAGCGCGAGCCAGTTGCACCGCTAGAACATCATCAAATTGACCGCGAGCCTCACCATCAATAGATGGTCTCATAGAAACTCTAGCCAAGCACTCTTTAATCGGATTAGGTGTACGAGCTAATACCAGGTTCTTACGTTCTGGTACATAAATTAAATCTTGGTCTTTATCGTGGTAACGAACTAATGATAGATACGGAGAGCCAGGAGTAAATGCGTTTCTATCTAAAAGTTTATCGGCATACTCAGGATACATAGATGCTAATGTTTGTGCATCCATACCTACGATTTGGGTGAGGGAAAGACAACGCCCAAAGCGGTCAATCTCAGGATATGCACCGAATGGATTTATTAAAGTAATAGTTGGATTGTTGTTCTCGTAATCTAAATCAACGCGAGCAATCAACATTCCATAAGTGTTATACCAGTCTGCACCGGTATACATCTGCACTTGTAGTTCTGATCTGTCAACATAATAATTTGCAATACGACCGCGAGTATCTGCTGCTTTGCGAGATGAATCAGAAACCATATTGGTTGCTGTGCAATTAAAAGATGGTAGCGGAGCCATAGCCTCAGCTAAGTCTCTTGCTGCTACATCAATCATATTAGCAACTAGCGGTTTTGGATATTCCTCGCTAAACATAGAAGGATAAACCTTGGAGATATCTCCTTGACGAGCAGACAGCACATCACGCATACGACCATCTCTTGCGGTGTACTTAGTCTGTAGTCGGTTTACCTTTGCGGTAACCTGTTGAACAGATAGCATTTGAATCCTTAGTTAGCTTTACCGGTTTTACGATTTACTGATGTAACTGTATGATTAAGTTGAGTACCTTTTAATAACTCCACATTTGATGTGTGCATTTTTGCTCGTGCCAAATTTTTTTCAGCATCAACAATTCTACTGTGTAAAATTATTTTTGCTTGTTCTTCAGTCTCTTTATTTGTTTTTGCGCCTTGTTGTTTTGCTATTATAATAGCGTCTTCATAAGCGCCTGGACTTTTAGATTGAATTAATTTTTCTTTATATTCTCTTACTGTTTCTTCTGCATCGCCGTAAGCCATATTAGATACCTTGATTTTCTTGACCGCGAACGGCTGTTGGCCATTCTACATAATCAATCCGGTCTGCATCTGTTTCTGCTTTTATTAAAGCAGCTTGTGCTTTCATATTTGGCGTTGGGGCTGTGATAGCGCCTTTATCAATCGCGCTGTATTCAACCTCTGTTGCCTCAGTGGATTTTTCCCATCTTGTTTGTGGCATTTGTTTCTCCTTAGATGAACGTACGTTCCTTCTCTGCAAGTAGTTCATCTATGTTGATGACTACACGTTTTTGTTTTTCCATCCTGGTCAGGAACGGATTGTTCAGATGATGCTTTGCGTATTGACCATAGTTGAGCATCTCTCTTGCTCTGATTTCGCAAAACCATAAAGCCATAACCATATCGGTTTTACCCTTGGTAGTTGGAGACCAGGTTATAAGTTGCTCAATTAAACTTTTAATATTTTCAGTGGCATCACTTGGTAGATGTACCAGATTGTCGCGATGATGTTTACCGTCTGCTTGCTTGGTACCAAATAAGGTGGACATAGATGCCACACCAAATCCTGCATCCCATTTATTGTTATTGGTGTTATGTTCTCTTAATATCACACCGCGAGATGCTAGGCGCATCTTGATATTCTCATCTTGGGTTAAGAAGGCTTGGAAAGCGTTACGCTCAATTATCCATTCCGCCGGTTTGTAAATATCGGTCCAGTCAAATATAAGATTCCTAATTTGTGCCGGAGAAGGTTTAGTAATTTTGTGAGCGTCAACAACGTAACGTTTATGACTGTTACGGTCAACAGCGTAGCATACGACAGCAGTGTCACCAACGATAGCAGGATCCATCCCGCAAATATAAGTGAAACCGTTAAGGTCTTTAGGATGACCTGGATAACTTGCATTTAATGGTCCCGCCTTACGCATACCATCAATAGAGCCACGAACGCAGACAGGGTCAAAGATAGCATCATCAGAAATATCTTGTTGTTGGTAAATAAGCGCCCAAGTACTTGCATCCATTGACTGTCGCTCGTTATAGAGGTTGCGACCGTTCCATCGAGGGTATAGGTTAGTAGTTGCATCTTTGTCTTCTTCCTTCTGACCATCGAAGGGTTGGTCTGATGCTGGCCAAAGGGTTACCCACTTATCGGGGTCCTCATTTGTTTCAAGAAGGGCTGGCATCGCAAGATATGTCCAAGGCACTAAACCGCCTGGGTATCTATCGGGATTGCGAAGCTCTTTGTATAAATCTACTGCTGATACTCTGGTACCAATCACAATCAACTTACCGGTAGGATTAAGACGAGAGCGTACATCTTGGGTAAGCCATTTAATCTGCCGTTCAAAGTCATTGGCGTTAGCCAAGGTAACAGCATCATCAATAATAATCATATCGGCTCGTTTGCCGTATATCTGACCGCCAATACCGACTGCTTCTATGTTCGGGTCTTTTTCACTAGACTCACGCAACTCATCACCAAAGGTAATACGGGTGGCTTGCCAAGATGCAGATTTGGAGTTAAAGCCAACACCGGCAGCATAGGCTGCCTGTAGGTCTTCATACATCGGATGAGTCAAACGCTGCTTGATAGCGTAGAGAAAGTCTGCGGCAAGGCGTTGAGTTTGAGAGACTATCAGGACTCTAAAATTTGGGTTCTGACATATCCGCCAAGTTACATAGTCAACGGTTATGGTAATTGACTTGGCGTGGTTTGGCGGGATGTTAATTAAAATTCTATTATCAGCAACACCCTTTTCGTATTTCATACTTGGGTGTAGCCAGGAAGGGCTTCTGCCCTCTATTACATCTACCAGGTTCTGTTGATGTGGGAAGGTGTTTTGATGTAGGAAGCGTTGCCTGAACTCGGCGAAGCCGAGGTCCATAACATCTGTGGCTGCGAAGGTTTTGTTTCTAAGTCCAAGCCTGGTGCGGTCTGCTTTATCGGCGAAGACCTTATCGGTCCTGCGATAGTACTCATAAGACTTCAAGGATTTACCGGCTGAAGCACAGGCCTGCTCTACGGTCATACCGGAGGCAATGGAGGCGAGGATAACTCGCTTGGCTATATCGGCTGAGTTCTCTGACATACTTTCCTTAAAATTATCGGGCGCGAATATGGTTCTATCGAATATATACCGGAGAAGTAGGTCATCTGAAAAATGGCAGAATACACCTGCCGCGAAGCGTTCGTTCGTTTCGTTATCGCTTTAACTCCCGAACGAGCTACAGCGAAGTGAGGGGTAAGTCGGTGTTCGCCCCGAAGGGGCTCACCTAGGGAGCGAAGTGTAAACGCAGCGACTTCGCTTACCGGTAAAACTCATCACACCCCGTTTTACTCCCCTACTATATATAAGGCAGGAAAAATAGTGAATTTCCCGCAAACTGGTAAAAAATCTTTCATTTTGTGACCAACCTCACGGATTTCAGCCATTTTCCTTAACTTTAGTGCAGATTTTTAGTTGGGGAGTATGTATACCCGTGACCGCAAATTCAATATGCGGGGGTTTGTGTTTGCCCCTGCCCCCCTCTTTTTTTGCCCTATTCCTACGCTTTTTAATCAGATTTCGGCGGTATTGATTAGAGTTGAAGGGATTTATTAAAGGGTGAAGGGAGTACTAAATAACCGGCTAACAACCGGCTCAACGATCGCTCAACCAAGCCCGCTAAATAACCAGCTCATAACCCGCTATTCAATAACCCAACCGATACCGGTAAGCATTGACTATCGGGCAAGCTCTCAGGTAATTCTCAGCAAATTTTCAGCGGTTAGACACTTACTCCCAATTTGAACATCTAGGTGATAATGCCGTAGATTTATCCCGTGGGCAAAAGCTCACACCTAGACAAAAGATCGGAAATACAATGGAAAACAGCACTAATGAATTGAGTAAAACTTATTCAACCTATGCTCAATTACCTGATCATTTAACCCTTAGCTATGAAGGTAAAGTTAAGTTCATTAAAAACTGCTTAAAAGATTTGGGTTATTCAAAACAGCTTATTGCTTATTTATTAAGCACCTACGATTTGAAAAGCTTTATTACGCATTATTCAAATAATCACCTTGCCTTAGCTGATCACTTTATTGGACACGCTCGCCGTATTGATGAAGCTCAGAGTAGTTACTAAAGGGGCAAGTAATGACTACTTCAGTAAAAATTCCAACTTGGTTCTGTGAGACTCATCTCCGCATTATTGAAGATTTAGCAGAGCAGGGCGAATATACCGAAATGAGGGAAATGACCGCGATTTATCGCAATGAGTATCTTCTCTGCGAGGATTGCAGAGACCTAAAGAGAGAGTTAAACTAACGCGTGCCTATTCCGCACCCGCAAGGGTGCGGGGTGGGGGCGAATTAGCCCGCAATAACTAGACAAGGGAGCAACAATGGAAACAACTAAGCAAGCCTCTTGCGAGGCTCGTATTGATGAGCAACTAGAGAACCTAGAGGAATCAGTAATTCACCCTCTGGAGCATTACTTTGACGGGGACCAAGAAGGCGAGTGGAATAACTATCCGCTAGCGGTTTCAACTCATAAAATCACCAAGATAGAACTCTCTTGGGGCGGACCAAGCGACTTTTTAGAGGTCCAACACGAGGGAACGGAAATCTTATCGGTTAAATATTACTTTCAGGATTGGTTTGACGGGGCCGTTCGTCAGGTCCAAGAGGGTTCTAATGTTTGGAAATATTGCGAAACTGTAATTCAAGCAAGAGAGGAATCCGGCTTATGAATATCATAATGGCAACACTAACCGACATCATCAGAGGGCTAGCGTTCGCTGGCCTTCTATTCTTAGCGATCCCGCTGGTGCGGGCTATGCTCGCAACAATAAGAGAGAGGGAGGGCGAGTAATGACTAAAACCTGCCTAGAGTGTGGAAAAGTATTTGAAAACGATGACCCTTTTATTCTGAAGGCGTTAGTTATCACCCACGAATGCGAGAAAAAGGGGGCGAGCAAGTGAACAAACGATCCGGAACTCTTAGCTTGAACTTTGACGAGCTAGATAATATTTTTTCAAATAAAGAGCTAAAAGATAAAGATTTGATGAGCGAGTATATTCGAGACTCGTTCGTTGAATATATCCTTAACGAAATCCGGCAGGGAACTTTAAGACAGCGAATAATCGTAGAATAGGAAGGCGAATAAATGAGAAGGTTATCCAAATTTATTTATCGTAGAACGGGTGTATTTATTAACCCTATAACTATCAAGCCTAAATTCTTATGGCTTACCATCAGAAGTAAGGTGAGCAAATGAACTACGGCACAGCTTACGGGCGTGAACCTATAGTGTGGAAATTAGGGAAAGAAGCTCTTGCTTTAATAGAATGCGATAAATTAGACGCAGACGAGGGAGAGAGTAAATGAATAGAAGCTGGGAGGAAATGTTATCGGACCCAATAGAGGGAGAGGAATACGAGCCGAAGGGAGCGATTTGCGGTGACCACTTAGTTCCAATTACCGAGTGCGACTGCCTAAAACTCAGCAAGCGTTCGAGAGGGGGCGAACGAGTATGAAACTCGAAATTTGTTCCTGGTGTGGATGGAGAATTTCAGACGCACAAATGAGAGAATATCGGGCAGGTAAACCGGTGTGCGAGGAGTGCACCGGTCCCTGCATTAACGACCTAGTAAAAGAGAGAGAGGAAGCGAGCAAGTGAACGAACAGGAAATAATCGAGGCAATATCTGAGCTAGATAAAGCCTCAGGGGAGTTAAGTATCATCAACTCAAACCTAGATCGGCTTATGCTGGAGACTAGGCAACTTATAGACAGACTAGAGAGAGGGAGCAAGTGAGCAATTTACTATCCTTCAAGGCTAAGACAGACTACCTACCCTTTTATGAGGTATTAGATAGTAAAAGGGTGGTTTTATTTGGTGGTTCGGCAAAGGAAGCGATTACCTTTTGGCAGACCAACCCATCTTCCTTCTACTTGGTGGTGTCTAACTGGGTGGAAGAGGGAGAAGAGGCTATGATGGTGGGCGAATCAGTAGATATTACTGAGGTCATCAGAGCAACTATTGAGAATTGTTATAACAGGTGGGCGAAATAAACAAGAGAGAGCAAACAGCCTTTAATCTAGCGGTAAGCCAACGCAACTATCGGAGAGCAAGAGATAGGGCGTTGGCTCGCCTTGCCAATAAACACAAGGAGGAATACCTTGAACTCTACGAGCAAGAAAAAGAGAAAGATAAGAAGATGGGTAAGAAGTGGCTTAGTCTTTCTGGCAACACTGACGCTAACAATAGTATCGGTAGATAAATTAGCGATACAACCTGCAATCAAGAAGGAGAGAGAGAGGGCAAGTTATGAACAAAAACTTAAGAATCAAGCACTCGCAAAGAGCTACGCTGAGGCTGGTTTCGGGTGGAAAGGAAGAGAGTGGGAGTGTCTCTTCGGTCTTTGGTCCGTTGAGTCAAGGTTTGATAACCTCGCTAAGAACCGACAGGGATCGTCAGCTTACGGAATTGCTCAACTACTTGGAGAAAGCGATTCAAGACCTGAATACCAAATCCTCCGAGGTCTTAAATACATATCTAAACGATACGGAACTCCCTGCAAAGCACTCCACTTCCACATCAGAAACGGACACTACTGAGTGAAACTAACAGGAGTAAGTTTATTTGCCGGTGTTGGTGGCTTTGACCTGGCTATGGAACGTAATGGTGTTGAGGTTGTGGCCGCAGTCGAGATAGATAAGAACTGCCAACAAGTATTAGAAAAACAATTTCCAAAGACCAAGATATTTTCAGATATAACACAAGTGAAAGGAAGCGATTTAATTGAATCAGGATTTGACCCTAGAAATGGAATTATCACTGGAGGATTTCCCTGCCAAGACCTATCCGTGGCTGGTAGAAGGGCGGGACTTGCTGGAGAAAGAAGCGGTCTCTTTTGGGAAATCGCAAGAATCCTTGAAGAAACCAAAGCGGAGTGGTTCGTCATCGAAAATGTCCCTGGTCTTCTTACCTCTAACAAAGGAGAAGACTTTGCAGTTGTCCTCTCCACGCTGGCCGACATCGGGTATTCTCTCAGTTGGAGGGTGCTTGATGCTCAATACTTTGGAGTTCCCCAGCGGAGGAAGCGTGTCTTCATCGTTGGCAGATATTCTGATAACAGACTCAGTGCCGCAAAAGTATTATTTAAGTCCGAAGGCTTGCGAAGGAATACTACGCAGAGCAAATCGCAGAGGAAAGACTTTGCCGGAAGCATTGCATAATGCTTTGGTTCAACAAAAGCAGACGAGCTCAGAGTAATACTGATTACGAAACTTGGGTCGAGGGGGGGGGTAGTACCAACTTTGAATGGATTTGATAACGGAGATATTAGAGCTACCACTATTATATTTTATGGAAACAGAGTTGCTGATATAAGGATTCAAGATGATAAAATCAATACATTACAAGCAAGAATGGGAACAGGTGGAAACAATATGCCAATGGTATTTAGTCATACACAGGGCTTAGACCCACAACCAAGTGAAGAAACATCACCAACACTTCGAGCTAATGGTTCAGGTATGGCTGTTGCTCATCCAATACAAGGTAATATGATAGGAAGAAGCGATACGGCAGGACCAGCAGGTAAAGGATATGGAGATACAGAAGATCCAATGTTTACATTAACTTCAACTGACATACACGCTGTTGGTAATGATTCTCAAGTACGCAGGCTTACACCGCTAGAGTGTGAACGACTACAAGGATTTCCAGATGGTTGGACTGACTCTCAATCTGATACAAATAGATATAAACAAATGGGAAATGCAGTTGCAGTTCCCGTAGTTGAATGGATTATTCAAGGTATATGTGATAACCTATAGTTCCCTCCTTGTCTAGGGAAACAATAGACCT
>OGWM01000058.1_pt1 | contig 15829 bp, 24 predicted proteins | sample 1576041 | NCBI WGS metagenome assembly OGWM01 (sample SAMN07581538, study PRJEB24739) | freshwater metagenome | place: Singapore | collected 2015-01
TAGCTCTTTCTCAATAGCTAAAATACCTTTAAGAACTTGACCCCAAATTACTGAGCCGTAGTTATCGTTAAAGTATTTGAACATATCTTTACCTGCTTGAGTTTTAATTTCAGTCACAATCTGGTTCTCTTTCTAAAAACTTAAGAACATTCTCTAATGGAACTCCACGTTTTTCAAAAGAACCCATTGCTGAATTACACTTAAAGCAAAGCAAACCACGAACCTCACCGGTTTCGTGGTTGTGATCTACTGCTAAGCGATAGACTTTTCCATCACGCTGTGATGTTTCAGGCTGTTTACAGATAGCGCATACACCACCTTGTGCCTCAAACATAGCATCATAATCTTCTATTGTTAATCCAAACTGAGCAAGGTTTCTAGCTCTTTCTCGGTCAGGATTCTTTGACTTCCAATTACGCACATACTCTTTATATTTTTCAGGGTTTGCTGCTCTTTTATCTCTAGCTTCCTGAACTAAGCGTTCTTTATGTTTAAGATAATAACGTTGTTGTCTTGTAAGTTTTTCTGTCATTCGTCTTTAGACATTTCTGGCCAGACTCCGTCTAAAACCATCATCGCTATTGCTGAATAATTTAATAAATCTAAAAAACTGTCTCGAATAGATTCGTTAGAAGGTTGGACATTACTATCAAGAAGATTATTTATTCTTGCTACCTTATCCCAAATCCGCACACGCAGACCATTGAGTGGTCCACCTGGTGAGTGTGCAATATTCTTTGGGCCGTAGTCGTGATGCTTTCTGATAAGTAAGTTACCAGCAGTATCCATAATGCGCCAGACATCAGCGATGAATGCTTCATCTATCTTGTCGGTATAGGCCGCACCAGTAAAGTCTCTGTCTCCATATTTATCTCTAGGATCTGAAAGCCCATAAGCTGCAAAATCTGTACCATCTGTTGCCATTCGCTCTTATCCAATCGCTTCACCTACTAGCAAAGTCTTTGTAGCATCTGCTCCATAGGCTAAGTAGTAGTCGTTGATGTCCATATTAGGTGGTAATGATATAATAACTCCGTTTAATACCTCTTGATGGACACGCTTAGCAAAGTCAGCTCCTGGATTAGAACCATCTTCTTTCACATCATTGTCGCCAACAATATAAATCGAATCGTAACCAGATAAAAGCCTACTAAAGTGCGGCTTCCAAGCCTGCACTCCAGGTATACCAACTGCTGGAATACCAAGCACACCAGATACTATGACTGTATCTAACTCACCTTCGCATACAACAATATGCTTGCTCATTACTGTCACATCAGAGACGTTATACAGATGTGCCTTCTGTCCAGTAGGTGAGCCATACTTAGGCTTGCCATCATCAAGTCTGCGAAACTTAAAGCCAACACAATTACCAAGTGCAGTAATGTAGGGAATAGATATCCAACCTTCATAGAGTTCGTGTCCATTTAACGGATCTGTGACTGTGCCAAGTTGGAACTTAGCTGCAACTAACTCAGATATCCCACGTTCTTCGAGGGCGACGAGAGCCTCTGGAGTTATTTCCTGAGCGTATCTCTGCGCCGCTTCCAGTTGCAATTTCGACTGCACGTTTGAGTCCATCGTTAAACTCCAAATTCTCTATGATGCACACTATGTTGGCTGCATTCCCGCCTTTGCCGCAGGTAAAGCAAAAATATAAATTGTCATAGGTATTCATAGACGCAGAGCGTCTGCTGTCATTGTGCATTAAGCAGCGAACGGATGCGTCCTTACCTTCTCGTACCTCTCCTCCGTAGTACCGAATAATCGGTGCTATGGGGATTGCGTTTGCATCAACGGAACCTTTGAATCGCCCCGCTTTACGTACCCTAGACCAGTCTTGTGCTGGCATTCGCAACCTCCACATTTCTCGTGCCAGTGTGCGCTACGTTTGAAATGTCCGGCAGCATTCTCTTCACCTGCTCGTGTGCAGTGTAGACAAATCACGCTTGGTCATCCTCATCAAGTTCATATTCTTCAGTAGCAATTTCTGCATCTGCTTCTTTGATTGCTTCATCTACTGGAGTCTCACTCCACGTTTCCGTACTTGTTATATCACCTTGTGGTGTTGGCATTATTGTTTCTCCTTTAGCCATTGTTCAAGATCGCAGATTACCCACGATTGTTCTAAACCCGCGTTGCGACGCTTAACTATGACATAAGCCGGTGGAACTTCCCCAATACCACGAGCCTTTGCGTAGTTAAGCGCCTCAACTTGGGCTTCTCTCCAGAACTGCGGAAGGTCTAGCTTCTTTCGGTTCTTGAGTTCGAGGATGTAGGTCTTTCCCGCTATAACGACCACTAAGTCACCCTCATCTTTGCTGCCTGCTCTGGTGAGGCGTTCAGCAAAGACATCTTTTATTGAGCGCAACAACTTCAAGATACCAGTCTCAAAGATTGCACCCTTTGCTCTATCGTATGCGCTAGTCACGCTTCTTACCCGTATCGTAAACAGGATTGCCGTTCTCATCAGTTGTAATCTTAAAGACTTTCAGTTCAATCAAAGCCATAATCAAGTTAGTCATATCCTTCTTGAGTTGCTTGATTTCATTCTTTAAGTATTGAATCTCTGTCTTATCTTTCATACGGCCATCTCATTTCCATATTCATCTTGCGGGATGTAGTTACTAACATAGCCAGCTCTTGCATCACGCTGAAGCATAGCGCCATAAGCATCCTTATCGGATATCTGACAGGCACCATAGTTCACTGAAAGCGTTGCATAATCAGAAGCATCTGCAGTATGTGGCCCAAAGCGGTTCTTCACTGCAGCAATATTCAAAGCACCATCCATCGGGTCATACCCAAGAGTTAATATCAAAGCGGGTAACTGACTTACCTTGCCGTGAATAGCACGGCGAGCAGGTGGTCTAGTCGGTGATCCATACTCTGACTGCTCACTGACGTGGTGTAGCACCAAGACACAAGCCTCAGTATTGCGTGCCATATCGTGTAACTCCATCATAATTGCACGAAGCCCGGCCCATTCATTATCAGTCTCTGCTGCTACGTTCATCAAGTTATCTACAATAATTAACTCAGGCATCTGCCCATAGAGTTCAACGTATGCTTTGACCTCTAACTCAATATCATCAAGTGATGGACTCGAATCAAAGACCCACTTGATATGACCTAACTTATCAAAGTGCTTGTCGTAGTAATGTGAATTGTTAGATAGGTTCTGTTCTACAGTTACCTGGTTATGTCCAGATGAATGAGCCGCAGCTCGCATCATCACAGTTGTAGTGTCGGTATCTGCAGAAAAGAAAAGTGTTGGTCGCTGCGCTCTTACTGCATAGATAAGTGCAAACATAGACTTACCAGCATTAGGAGCAGCAGCAACCATACAGACTTGCCCTCTGCGAAACTTAATCTGTTTATCAGATAAGGCTTTCCAGACATCAGGAAGCGGTGTTGCTTTGGTAAGGATAGTTCCCCACGCACGTTCTAAACTAAGCAACGCCGTCCTCCCTCAATCTGATATTTAATTTAGCTCGGATATCGCTACGAGTCTTTGGTGCTAAACCGCCCCAGATCCCGTGCTTCTCTCTTTGTATTCCCCACTCTGCACACTCTGCTTGGTGTGGACATTGAAAGCAGATAGCCTTAGCCATCTCCATTTCTCTTGAATAGAGATAACCATTTTCTGATTCTGGAAACCAGAAGTCGCCACCTACATCTGCGCAAGAAGGGTTCTCATAGAACCTTGGCTCGCGCATACATTAACGAACCCAGATAGTCTCGCATTTATCCGGCGCACCTTTAGGTGCTGCGCACATATAACCCTGCCAAGGACCCTTCTGTCCTGTGCCTGTTCTAAATGACATCTGCCCGTGCTTACACATCTTGATTCCTGGTGCGTGCAATCTGTCATCGAGTGGATTCAATGGTGGTGCTGCAACTGGTGCAGCGTTAGGGAACTGAGAAGTGATTGCTGCAACTGCAGTAGCAGTGCTACCTGATAGTTCACTAGCAGTTGATTTAATGAGAGCAGATACCATTGACAAGTCCGTTAGACCAGTCTCCAGATCCTTTACATCTGATGCGTACAAGTTAATCAAAGTTCCGTCAGCCAACTTATAGTTGATTTGGAACTTGGTGTTTTCATTCGCAGCCAATTTACTTACCTCCACTTGGTTTGATATTGATTCTTACAGATTCATTACCGATTACCTTCGGAACAAACCCCAGAAGTTTCTCAACTTCTTTTGCGTCTACAGTCTCACGACCTTTAACTGTTGTCCAACTGATTTCGATACCGCTAGTAGTAACACCAGCAGCACCTTCTAAAGCAGCCTTCATAGATTCTTTCTCTTTTTCCAGCTCTTTAATCTTTGCATCTAACTGTAAATAGTGCAAGGCGTGCTTGTCAATTTCTGCGTCCTCAATCACGACTTCACTAAGGACGATACGTTCTTTTAACAGACCAGGACATCCTAACTCACCTGATGCGTCATAGTATTGGCAGTAAGACTTGCAGAAACTTGGATCCTTTTCAGGGTCAGGTAAAGTCTCTGACTTCTTTACATTCTCTAGCCACGCAAGGGCAGCGTATGCCATAGTTTCATCGTAAGGTTCTGTGAATACCTTGACATCTTTCTCATCACCATCACGAGCAATCGCTACCAGGTTGACTGTCTTAACATCAAAGCCATTCTTTGATAGTAGATAGCCATACAGTTGTACCTGCCAACGCTGTTGTGTTGATGGAAAGTATGAAAGGTTTTTAATCTTGGAAGTTTTCCAGTCAATGACTGCACCGGTTGATGGCACAAATAAATCAATGTGTGCCTTCATACCTTCGTGTGATACCTCAGTCTCAACTAGGTACTCTTTACCTTCTGGGTCAATCGCACCGATTGCTTCTTCGATAGCTGCGTGAATTGCAGTACCCATAATTGCAGCCAACTTAGATTGGTTCTCGTTGGTATGTGGTTGTGCGTTAAGTCTGTACCAAACCTTGCGGCGACATCCACCTATCTCAGATGGACCAACCTCAGTCTGTGTACTTCTATCACGGCTTGCATCTTTAGAATGCAGTACGTGTAAGAGTAATTCTCTAGGATCTTCTATTGCCACTTCTTGTCATCTCTCCACTGAAGCCAAGCATCAAAGCCGTATGCAGATACAAACCCGATAAGGTATGCAATGCCGCAGTAGGCAATCAACTCTTTCATTTGTATATCCTCTCTTGTGCTACTACCTGTATTGGTGGTGATGTGTTGATATCTAAAAGAGATGCAATCTGCACAGCTCTTTCAGCAACAACACTTGCCGTTAGTAACTTATTGTAATTCTTAGGTGGCAAGGAATACAAGTACCCAAGAGCATAATTTCCACCTGAGCCTGCAGTGAACAGGCCGCGCTCGGATGTATTAAAGGACAAGTCTCCACCGATAGAGAAGATGTTGCCGTTAAAACCTATCAAGAAACTGAAGTTCATCTCCTTGTTATCTACCTCATAGCCACCTTCCTTGAAGGCTGATGCAATACTCGGCAGTATCTTGCTACCCATAAAGTGGGTTGGATTCTCACCACGATATAGCGGAGGTTTCCACGCATAGGCAAGGATGTCACCTGGCCTTGAGTCACCAGTAAGGCCAAGTAAATACTTACCCGTCGTTACTATCTTAGGTGTTTCTATCGAGATTATCTTTTGATCTCCGTCAGTTATCTGACTATCTGCTGCAAAGACAATAAAGTCTTTGCCTTGTATCCCTACCAATGTGGTCACGGGTACATCTTATCACGGCGTGTCGCAAGACACATACCAAGCTGAGCAGATTACAATATGAGCCGTAAGGCGAATTAAACAGGCGGCCCCTGTCGGGGCCGAGGCGTAGCCGAGAGGCGACTGACTCCAGGAAGGAGCCGTGCCGGGCAATATGGCGCTCCGTCTACCAACCCTGCGAAAATTCAGGTCTTGGCGTGACCCCTACAATGGCCTTCAGAAGCCCTACGGGGCCGATATAAGGCCGTTAGGCCCAGTCCACGTATGTTCCTGTGGCTCACAGGTATTTAACGTGATGGCATCCTTTGATGATTACGAGTTGGTATGGTATTTCCTAGACGCATCCTGCGTCAACTGCGGCAATTTGGTACGAGTTCCCTGCCCTCCAGATCGAGATGAACCACAGTCTTACGGAGATTAACGAAGAGAATCGGACTGGAGTATGTTCAGTCTGTGGCCCAACCAGAATCAAACTTAGAAACAGCAAAGCCACCTCTCTTGGTGGCAAATACAAATGCAAAGCTGTCTACAAAAAGAGCCACAACAAGTGGCAGTACCCATACGCAGTCCATAAAAAAGATTACTGCGAGCACTGCAACTTCAAACCAGTCCATATCAGTCAACTTGACGTTGACCACATTGACGGGGATAGATGGAACAATGACCCTGCTAACTTGCAGACTCTCTGTGCTAACTGCCATAGGCTTAAGACACACCTATCAGGTGACAGTAATTCAGGTATCTGGTAAAAACAAAAAAGCCCCCACCCAGGATTTCTCCTGAGCAGGGGCTGTTGCCTCGCGCTTATGGGTTACTTAGACCCACGACCAAACTCTTTGCTCTTTGGGTCAAGCCACTTTAGTAGCGGACCTGCGATAGCAGCGAGCGCTGCATATCCGAGCTTCTTTGGATCTGTCTCGCCTGCAAGATAGAGAGCAATCACTGCTGCTGCTCCTGCACGCAAGTATGTTGCGAGTACTGCTTTTGTCTTTGCGTTCATTTCACTTCCTTCTTCTTAGGTAATGGCCGAACTGCTGCCTTTACTTTATTGATTGCCTTCGGCGCTGGTACCCAAGGGAACCAAGGCGAAGTGTCATCCCCACATCCTTCTTTGATTGAGATGTGAAGATGTTTGTTATGTTGATTGATACCGGTATAAACGTGCTCGCCATTCTTGGCAGACCAAATCTTCCCCTTAAAAATCAAATACTTAACGCGATTGTCTTTCTGTAATTCTGAATAGATAACTGCACAGTTAACTCCACCCTTGACATCATCAGTTAAATCAACTGCATAACCTGAGTTATGGTCAGAGTTTGGGTTCTGCTTGACGTGAGCCTTAGATGGCAGCAGGCCATCGCTTGCCTTCTTGCGTTTTGGCCATAGAGCTGTTGCTTGACGCAGCACTGCAATAGCAGCAGGCGTTGCCTTCTTTGCTAATGGAATCACTTGCCACCTCGCTGCAATAGAATCTGATAAAGGATTTCAACTTTTTCTTCTAACCTAGTAACGGAGTCTTTGAGGCTAGATCCCGAATTGGGCTTAAGTTCATTCAGGTAATGCTTTACTAGCCAGCGTACTGCGGTAGTAAATCCACCTAGTAATGTCATAACGGCTACAGCAAGGGCTGCGTAGTCTTGTGCTGTCATTAAACGCTCCGAATGGTTACTAAGAGCAATCCACCATATCCAGTGAACCGCTTATCAGTTGGTGTCTTGTTAATGAAATCCAACTCTTCAATGAGTCCGATATAAGATTCACCAGTACGAAAGTCTTGCACTCGAATGGTGTCTCCGTTATTTTCTACTGCTTCTAGTTGTGACATACGAGCATAGGCAGAACCTTCAAAGCCAACCTCATTGTTGAACTTATCCATTTCGTGGTCATAGCACATCACTGGGTATTGAATCAGGCGCTGACGTGGGATAGCAGGCAGAGCCTTGACTTGATATCCAGTAAATAATGGTCCAAGTGTTGAGTCGTTAGTATCACGTTCTATCTCAAACTTAAATGCTACATACTGATTAGCACCGATTGGATAGTTGACGTTTACTTCAGGGACTGGATCTCCCTGAGCAAAGGTACCGATGTTATATTCAACCTCTTCAGCGCTGATGGAATACATATTGAATGCACCATTAGTCGTATCAATACGAGGCTGGACTAACTTAAAGATTTTATTCTCTAGTGTGTTGTAACGGATAAAACCTGTACGCAAGTATCCACTTGCTATCAGTTCAGTTGCAGATTGGACATAGATAGTTCCATCTGTGCCATCGCCTGCATTGCAGAATGCAAGGCGGCTAGTATCACCGATAAAAGCACAGGCAGTTGTGTGGTGTGCTAACACATCATCTGGGTCATATAAATCCCAGGCATAGGCAAATATCAACTGGCTTATCTCTGTACCAAGGTCAACGCGGGTTACGCCTACCTGACCATCTACTCCAGTTGCAGCCCAGATGTACTTATCACGGAATGCAAAGTCATAAACTGGTTGGTCTGATTCAAAGAGTAACGGGCCATAGGCAATAGATCCGTCTTGGTCTGACACCTGAGCTACTCGCATACCTTTGTTAGTACCGATTGTCATATAACCAAGGTAGTAACTAATTTTAAAGATAGTCTCACCAACTGGCATCTCTGCTGCTGTGATAGCACTGGTTAAGGTTGGCATAGCGCCAGAGGTATTAAGTGTGAACTTATAGATGTTTGATTGGATACCTGAGTAGCCTGAAACATAGATTGCAGCGCCGCTTGATGTGATGCTAGTAAAGACTACATCGGTATCAGGGTGGGTATAAACGGCAGTACCAACTGCAGTAGCGGTAGTCGCATACTCAAAGATTTTATTATTGATACAGGCAACGATACGTTCTTTGGTGTATTCCATAACGGCATTAGTTACCAAGAAGCCGTTATCTTTCCACATCAAGGTTGCTGCAACGGTAGCATCATCTGAGAGTAACTTCTTATACATAGCAGTCTTGACTACGCCAGCATCGGTAATTTTTGTTACCCAATAGGCATATACGCCATCATCACAGAGAGCATAGACTGGATAATCGGTGCCTGAGTTGTAGTCAATAAAGTGAATGATCTCAGCAACGCCAGTTCCTACTGGACTTACTGCAGTTGAGGCTACATTAGATGCAGTTTTGGCATAGGTAAAGGTAGTTGATGTTGGCACACCTGTGATGGTGTACTCACCATTGAAGGTAGCATCTACACCAGAAATGGTAATTTGCATACCTGTGCAAAGACCGTGAGCTGCTGTAGTTGTCAGCGTTGCTACGTTAGATGTGAGCGCTTTGTTGTTGATAGAGACAGTAATGGCAGGAAATACTTTATCTGCATCATACTCATCAACGAGCATTACGCCATCGTAGGTATTGCTGTTCTTGCTCCATTGAATAGATCGCAGTAATTGCCAAGGGCGGTTGTTTGTTTGGATGCCACCAGTTGTAATGTGCTGGTTGTCGCAGGCGCTAAGGAGTGTTGCCTGCCCTTTTGTCCAAACATCTAAACCTTTAGACTCGGTATATTGAAAGCGTAGCGATTCATCTTGTGCTGGTTCAAAGAACTTAATGCCTTGGCCGAAGTGGAATGAAGACTGTGAACGTAGCCACCAACCAGTGAGCGTCTGCTCACCTGGCTCACGGCTAGTATCAAACTGGTTCTTGCGGTACTGCGCAGTAACACGGCGATAAGGAGATTCATCTAATGGTGTAATAAAGAATGGCAGACCAGCGATAGCAATATCATAGGCGTACCCAGTTGGTGTATAGGTGGTACTACCTGCAGGGTTTGATAACTGAACCGGTATGCGTTCGGTTACGTCACTGCCGTATGGTGCCATTACTTCTCCTTAAATTGTTTTCAGGTACGACAAAGAACCGCACGTTGTGCGGTTAGGGACAGCAAGTATTACTTAGAGAGTGCTGCGATTTCGTCTGCGGTAAGACCCAAAGCCGCGAGCTTAGCGCGAGCAGATTCCTTAGCGGCTTCTGCTGCAGCCTTGGCTGCTTCCTCTTCAGCACGGCGTGCTTCTGCCTCACGTGCTGCTGCTTCCATATCAGCAATTTCTTGATCTGTAAGTTCGATAATGGTTTCTACACCAGTCTCGCAGTTTACTTCGATGCGTGTTGGACGTGACATTGTTTCTCCTTAGTTATGAGTTTTTAATTCCATATAGATAGGCGGTTGTATATTGTTTCCAGTTTGCGTTAAAAGGTATGCAGTTAATAGAAGTTATTGCTGTTGTTTGATTGTATAAAGCCGCATTCAACCAAGCGTGAGCCAATGTTCCATTTTGTTCATATACACCATCTATACTTATAGATTTAGCATATGAACTATTTGCATAATTTGGAAAATATATTTCAATATTTGAATATGTAGATGCTGTATTGGCATCTGAATCAGTATAAGGTACATAAATAAGAGTTCCAGAATTAGCCGCTGATGATGCTGTAGAACCATTACCTTGTAAATATCTGTATGAATAAACTGAGGTGGATATTCCATTGATGCGTAAATACCAGTCATCGGAAGTGTTCGTGTGAAGCGTGCGAGTGGATAATTTTAAGCACAAATCCGTATAAGTGCTTGGGATGCTTGTAAAGTCAATACTAGAAGCCCCACCTGCGCCGACTGTTGAGGATGCAATAAGTGTAAATGTTGGACTAGGCATTATGTCCTCTTTCTAGGCTTAACGCCTTTATATTTCCAGTAATTTTTTCTGACTGCTGCATTTCTACAAAGCCTGCACCAACGCCGACCTTTAGCGGTAATTATGTTTTCAGGAATCCAGTCGTGCAGTTGGTTCCTACATAGTCCACGTGTTTCATTTGGTCCTGCAGCTTTTGCATTTTGGTTTTCGGTAGGAGTAGCAAGTCGTAGATGGTTTGGGTTTACACACTTACGATGTAAGCAAGATAACCCACCATCGCAGGTTCCATCTGCGTAGGCTTGGTTATGGCATATATGATCTACAAACATATCTTCTGGGATAGGACCATTAAACAATTCCCACATAATTCTGTGTGCAGAAATAGTTTTCTGAACTCCACCTACTGTTTGTGATACAGAACCATAGCCACTGTTATTGCCGGTAGCACCAATATGGTGCCAGCAATCTTCATTCTTACCTACTACAACTGAGTTACGTAACCACATAATCACTGCAGCAGGATTGCGTAGGTTTGGTTCCTCAAATGTATTTGGCATTATGCTGCTGCTATTCCGTAGAGGGTGAAGGTTGAACCGATGATGAAGTTAGCCCCACCTGCTGCTGTTAAACGAATTTGGTCTATTGCTGCCGTATTGCGCCATAATCCAACAGTTGCTTGTGCGACTTTAGTTGAATGATTAAATCTAGAAATTGAAGTTTTGTTAGTTGTAGTGTTTGAGTAATTTTGAAAATGAATAATGATATTGGTCTGTAGGTTAGATGTATTAGTTTCGCCTGAGAATATACGAGAGTCACTTGAACCTCTAGATGAACCAGCCGCTGTACCATCACCTCTGAGATAAGTCCAAGAAAAGTTCGTGCTAGTATCTACAGAGCCACTGCCCATATTTAGGTTGATAGAGCAAGGATTGTCTGTGCCAAATGCTGATACCAAAATCAAGTCAGTATAACTTCCGCTAATCCCCGTAAAAGTATATGAAGATGCGGCGCTGCCAAGCGTAGTTGTTGCTATCGGTTCGTATGTTGATGGCATTGTTATGCTCCTTTTATGCCAAAAAGGGCAAATTGGCTGTACTGCTTCCAATTGCCTGAACTTGGGAATAATGTAATTGAAGTTACTGCGCTAGTACTGCGCCAATTTCCTGAAGTTAAAAAAATCATTCCGCCTGTATTGTAATCTCCACCTGTTAAACTTCGAGTAGTTTTATATTTGTTCGTATCTGCATAATCTAGAATGTCGCAGACTACAGCCGAGAAGCAAGAAGCAAGATTTCCATCTGCAAGAATGCTTGCAAAAGATATTTGTGCAACTGTTGTTGCTGCATCTGCTCCAGCGGATGACCCATATCCATAAAGTCTATGGCTTGAATAATTTGTTGCTGTGTCTGAATTAAATTGTAATCTACCTGTTACATCCGCACCGCCAGCATCTGTTGAACGACCTATTCCACGAATTTGTAAATGCTTGTAAGTGCTAGGGATTGAACTGAATGAAATCGAACTAGAACCACCAGAGCCGACTGTGGTGGTAGCAATAGACTCATAGGAATTGGTTGAAAGCCTCCCAGTAATCTGAGAAGCAATAATCCCCAACAATAATCCCGATCCTGCAGTCATCAGCTAATGTCCCCCACGATGTACCAGCTATCCATTCCCACCTTCACCGCACTAGCGGCTGAGTATTGTGCTCTCAATTTTGGCGCACTTGATGTCGCACCTGTTGATGCAATCGTCACGCCTGAACCTTGGGCAAAGGATACCTGTCCAGCCCCGATTTGGATGATATTTATGACCGAGCCTGTCGGGTAAGCAACCGAGCTATTGGGTGGAATTGTGTAAGTCTGAGCCGAAGCATTGCTTGCCGTCACTAGCTTGTAGTTATCAGTTAAAACAAATGTATAAGAAGTTCCAGTTTGTGCATTCAAAGTCAATGGATTTCCAAGCGCCCAAGCAAGTCCAGTTGACTGTGTGGAATCTGCCACCAAAATGCTTGTATCAGCACCTACACCAAGGCGAGCCGGAGTGTTGGCCGCTGTCGCTGTAAGAATGTCAGCCTTTGCAGTAAGAAGTGATTGTGCGCTTGATGCGTACTTAAGGCCAGTGGTCGTGGTTGAGTCCACGATGATGGTTTGGTTGGTAGTACCCACCGGCAAGACTGTTGGAGTGCTTGCGGCGCTGGCAGCTAGTAGATCGCCTTTTGCCGTCATCAAACTTTGAGCGCTCGATGCAAACTTCAATCCTGTTGTCGTGGTGGAATCAACAATGATGGTTTGGTTGGTTGTACCAACTGGCAAAATTGCAGCCGTACCTGATCCCGTACCAATCAATAAATCACCCTTGGCATTTGTCGCCAAGGTGAGTGTGATAGTTCCCGAAGTTCCACCACCTGAAAGACCTGAGTTTGCAGCGGTTGTGATTCCTGTGATGTCACCGGTGAAGTCAACCCATGAAGTGCCGTTATACACTTCCAAAACTTTTGAATCGGTGCGATATGAAACCATTCCTTCGGCGACTACGCCTGAAAGAGCTGTGGTTCGTGCCGCAGCCGAAGCAAAGACCATGACAGATTGCTGCATGAGATAAGTGTTGACATTTGTTGCCGTCAAAACCTCACCTGTTGAAAATAACTTATACCCAGCGCCAGCCATTGTTTCTCCTTTAGTAGCTTAGGAATCCTGCAGTGCCATCCAAAACGCCTTCTTGGGGGTCATTAAGGATAAACGATTTGATAATTGGTTCAGCGGTAATCAGCTTCGTGTCGAACGAGCGTTTTGTCATGTCGTGATTGACACCTTGAATCAACAAAGTTCGAGTGATGGAAGTATCTCCAGGCATCGATTTGGTGACTTGAATGGAATCAAAGATTTCAGAATTTAATCCAGCCACGATTCTTGATGACGCAGTTGGATCGAAGAGATTGAGTGAAAGGGATGAAATGCGAAGGGTTGCATCCTTACGGGTAGCAAGGAGCATCTGCGCTTGATTCAAGGCTTCCGCATCAGTCTGCACCAAGATTCCATCGCGAACGCCTGAGTGACGGAAATAGGTCGTGATGGAAGTGGCATCGGTGACATTTTGAGCCGTACCACCAAGCCTTTGAACTGTCACATCATTCACAACCAAAATGTCATCTTGCATGATTTCAATGCCTTGGTAGCCAATATCAGTGCCAGTGTCCGAATAGATAGTTGCAGGATTTGCAACTTTCTTGCCTAAATTGGTGCGAGAGATAAAGACTGCGTTTCCTGATCTATCATTAAAGAAGCCACCGAATTCGGTCTTATCTCCGACAAGCTGCAAAGCATCCAAATAAGGTCGATTCGCAGTTCCGGGGTCTGCTTGACAAGTTGAATCTCCGGTATCAAGGGAGCGCTGTGGCGTTGGCCATTGAGATTGATCCAAGAGTTGCGTGATGCGTTGGTCTGTTCGATCTCCAGCGGCAGCGCCAGTGAGCGTAGTGAAGACTGCGTTATTCAAGAGACGGAAGCCGTCAGAGCACTGCAAAACCACCTTGGCATAATCATCAACACCGCGTGTGAATTGCGTGGTGTAGCTGATAATAAAGCCATAAAAGAGTGGATACCGAACGCCGTTATAGTCAGCAAAAATGTAGATTTTACGAAGAGGCAAAATCTTGCCGTAATAAGGCGAAGAAGTATTGGCAGCATTCCAGTAACCATTGTCATCGCGCAAAGTCACAATCGCTGATCCTGCTTCGAACTTATCTAGGATGCGATTTCGGCCTCGACGAATCGAGCATGAAATTGCAATATCTGAGACATCCACCGAGTCATTGGCATCCGCTAATTGACCAGTTCCCAATTTTCCATTGGTGGCACTATCTAAGGTGAATGCTGTTGTGATAATTGCAGCACCATTGGTGAAGTCAATGATTGCTCCAAATTCAGGCGTACCAGCGACAGCCATTACAAGTTCACCGCGGCTGTTGTGATTTGTCTACCGGATAATTGAGCATTTAAGAGATCGTTACGGATTGCAGCCACATTGTCGGCCTGTGTCACCACATTTCCTTGCACGATGATTGTTGTGTTTGGAGTGTTTGATGCACTTTGATTTGTTCCAAGCGATTGCATTGTTGCATAGGTGCTTTGCAATCTTGCTAAGTCGGCAATCGCTGAATTACTGAAATTGCCACTTCCAAGCATTGCTGTGGTTGTCTGTGACTGCATATATTGCTGCGCTGCAGCTTCATAACGCGCAGAGGAAAGACCGAGATAAGCTGCAGTTGCAGCGTCAGCGCCAGCCGCAATCGAATCAGTCACCACTTTGTCAAAAGTAGCCTGAATCTCTTTATTGCTTGAAATAGTGGATGAGATCGAAGTCCCACCAACTCCAGCGCCACCTGCAGCGCCACCGCCAGCGGTAGTGCCTCCAGCCTTGGCAAGATAAGCATTCAGAGCTGCAAGAGCCTTCTCCCAAGAATCCTGCGCCAACTTTCCAGGATCAGCCCAACTGCTTGAGAATGCAGTGCCGTCTTGAACCTTCTTGGCATAGGCAATGACTTCAGCGCGAGTCATATTCCATCCGGTCATCAACTTAGTGATTTCGGAATCATCGAGTTTGTTATCTTTGAGAGCATTAACAAAGTCGAGATACTTGATGGCCTCTTGCTTTGTCATTCCCCAAGACATATAAAGAGCGATGATGGAATCGACATTTGCTGGAGTTGCATTTGCCGCATAAATCTTGGCGATATATTCGGTGACTTGCCCGGTAGTTACTCCCCACTTAGACGCTAGGACTGCAACTTCTTCGGTGGAAATTTTGTTATCTGCAAGAGCCTGAAGAATGTCTGCATACTTTTGTGCTGCATTGTTATTCTTCATTTGCAGTTCAAGTTGATCGATGAGCGCTTGAGTGCGCGCTGCTTCAGCGATTGCTCCCTGCTTGACAAGATTCAAGCGCACTGCTTCCAACTGAATTGGGTCTTTCTCTGAAGTTGGGATGATTCCCAATTTCTTGAGAGCATCAAGTGCTGCTTGCTGCGCCTTAGTTAAATCTTGTGTTGATTTAGTCGTGTTTTTGTTATTTGTATCGATGCCCTTTAAGCCCTTGAGATAATCATTGGCAGTGACATTCAAGCCCTTGAAATTGAATTTGAGATCGCCAACTGATTCGCTTGCTTTATTTGCATCTTTGTCAAACTTTTTCATGGCGACATTGATTCCGACAAGAGCAACCGCGAATGCCGCTGCCCCTGCCGCCGCTGATAGACCGCCGGTGAGCAATGCTTCGGCAGCGGCAGCGCAAAGAGTGACAGTGCGAAGCGCTTTGTAGACTTTAATCAAGTCCGTCACAACTTTGATAACCGCACTAGCTGCGGCAGCAACCTTTGCACCGGCAAGAGCTGCAACGATGACCGCACTGTATCGTGACTGGAAAAC
>OGWM01000059.1_pt1 | contig 15796 bp, 37 predicted proteins | sample 1576041 | NCBI WGS metagenome assembly OGWM01 (sample SAMN07581538, study PRJEB24739) | freshwater metagenome | place: Singapore | collected 2015-01
GTTTCCCAGTCACGATATGAAGATTTTGGAAAATATAAAAAATCATTTTTATAAAAATCTGAATTTTTTTCTAAGATGTATGATGCATGATTTTAAAAAAATAAATAAAAAAAAATAGTGAGCACACTACTCTGAGTAGTGGCTCCTATCATAGTCTGCAAGTGTCCCACCATTTTCTAGATGGGACTTGCGTTTTAATTGTTCAGCAGAATACTCAGCCATTTATCTATCTCTTTTAATTAACTTAATTGAATAGATAAATGCAATAGTACCAACTAGCAACCATGTAGGTATCTCTATTGCTACACCACTTGGATATAGATTGTTAATGTAGAAAGAAATGTAATCTAAGTCTGCGTAAAACTCCATAACTATTTAACCTCCTCGCTTAAATTGTATTGAGCAGATAGATAAGCGTTAGCCTGATTTAGTGCGTCAAGCAAAGACTTATCCTCTCTATCATAGCGAGCCTGTTGGGCTTTTCTGATATCAGCAATAATTGTATTGTTAGGGTTATTGTTTATCATTTAGTTTCTCCTTTCGTGAGAACTTTCTTTATACCTGCAATTCTAGCAGGGGGGTCTGACAATTTAGGGGCTTTATTTGCTAGGCTCATTGTGATTTGTATCACACTTATTTGCTAGGCTCACGCTCTCTAACCATTTCTTTATTTTGTTGTATGGCAATACTATCAGAGATAAGTCAAAAAGTCAAGTCCTAATGCGGCGTGTCGTATGTGATTTATATCATGTGGATAACTCACAACGAGGTCGGGCGTGTCGCTGCTCGGCGTGGACGGCGTGTCGTATTGTTTATAACGCTTACGTTATGTGATTTAATTCACAATCCCAATTGTCTATAATGTCCGTTTTGTACACCACAAAATGTCAGTGGTAGGTGTTATACTTCTAGTATAAAGAAAGTTGAGAAAGGTTCTCAAACTTAGAAAGGAATTCAAAATGAATTCAACAATAAATAAAGTGTGTAAGCATACACCTAATAAAAATGCTATCTCTATCGTTAATGATGAGAGATTTACTTTCTGCGAAAATTGTGAGCAGAATATTTATTCTCACTATATTGAGGATAGCGAATTGCTATCTTACTGGTCTTCTTGGAAGGTAGGTAAATAAATGATAACTCTTAATTGTCGTCTATGTGATGAAAAAGTTTCTAGTGAATTTTTTGATGAGCAAGATATAATTACTTGCTCAAATTGTTGGGAATAAAAATGCTTGACAAATTAAAAAATAAAGTAATTAGAATTCAAGAGTTGCGCCGTAGCAATGCGGCAACACCAATTCCAAATAAAAAAAAATATACTAGAAAGGTAAAACATAAAAATGGAAAACAATAAAGACATTTTTGGTTTTGAAAAAGCAATTGATATTTCTAAATTAACTAAAAAAGAATTAGATATTTTAGAAAATATTTTAAAAGATTTTAAATAAAAAATCTGTTAAAAAACCCGAGGCGTTTTCCACAGCCTGTGGATAACTTACGCAATGTGGTTAAGATCACACAAAACTTTGTCCATATTCTGAGATTTACGGCGTGTCGATTTGATTTTGTCAGATTATTTTGGTAAAATTGCGGTATAGAAAAAAATGAAAGGAAGTGGCTATAATGGCTAACTTATACACAATAGAAAACTTGCTTATTGGCAAGACTTACAACTCAAAAACTTTGCGTGGAGAAATTATCTCAGCAGAGAAATCATCTCAACCAATTTGGTATGGTGAAAATACAGACGCTTATTTGGTAAGCGTTTATTCTAACGGCTCCTATGCTTACCGCACAGTAGCAGTCAAGGTAGGTGAGTAATGTCTGACTACCTTAACTATCTAGACGAGGTCTATGAAGACCTAGTTAGTGAATATGGGCAGGAGATAACTGCTGCCTATCATGAGGCTAATATCAAGGAGATGTGAGGTATCTCACACTCCAACACACCCCCTATAATTGGAAAATGTCAGCGATAACTGATAGAATTACTACTCAAACAAAAAAGAAAGGTGGTCAGAAATGACTTATACTGTAAAACTAGAAACCTTTAATGGTGCTACTAAAAAAATCAACCTACCTTCTAGGGGTGCGGTTGCTCAATTCATAAATACTTATCCAAACCAATTACCTGTTGGCGTATCTGTTAAATTAGATTGCGACGCTTTAGGTATTCGTGGAACACTAAGAGGCAAGGGGTTAGTTAAATGATTAACTCTGTAATGTCTTTTGATTGTAATGAATGTTCAGGTTCAGGGTTAATCTTTTGGGGAGATAACCTTGACTATGATGTTAAACCATGCGATTGTAAAAATTTTGCAATTGGAACTTTATTTACTAGCAGAGAGGCTGACTAATGACTAGAAAAGACTACATACAAACCGCAAACATTTTAAAAAGTTTTGCAGATGAAATTCCGCAAACTACTTATGAGGATTTAGTAGATACTTTTGCAGATTGGTTTAAATCTGATAATGAAAATTTTGATTTCGCAAGATTTGAAAAGGCTTGCGGTATTGATGAAATTGGTTTAATTCCAGTTTAAAATAAATTCCTGAGCAAGAATAAAAACTGCTCAAACATTTGTTCGAAAAATCCTCGGGGCGTTTTCCACAAGTTTATCCACAGGGCGATTATGTGATTAAAAACACACCCCAGATTCTCCAGATTTTTTGATTTTGTCAGTCAAGTCTGCTAGGATTATTCTATAACGAAAGGAAACTAATGGCTAAAGTAAAAGAGGCATTAAGTGAAATATTATCTCACGAAACTTGTAATGGTTTCGGTTGGTGGTATTGGGCTGACGGCAAAGACCAATATCATGTTGAAAGTTGTGAGTGCAACCCCTATAATATATCTGCTGACGAAATTCTTGATTGGAGAATATAATGGATAAAGAATATACTTATGCTTTAACTACCTCATATGATGGGGAGTTAATTCATACCCTGCGAGTTAGCGATATGCTAACAGCAGTAGACGCTTGGAATAAATGCGTGGACTATGGAACAGCCAAAGAATACGCAACCTATAACTTGTCAGACCCAACAGGCAAGATGTATACTAAGACCTTCTATAGAAATGGAGAAGTAAGTGGGAAGTAATATGGCTAATGAAATGGCAGACGGAACTCTTGATGAGTTAGGTATTCACTTAGATATGGAAACGCAAATAAGAATTCAGTTGCGTAATAATCATTATCCACCAGTTCCATTATCTATGGTTCAACCTTGTATAGAGGCTATTGATGCAGTTAATGACTTAGGGTTATGGGACTTAGAAATACCTATGCCTGAAGGTATAACTTACAAAGGTAAAGATACAGCACCAGCACACGCAATTATTGCTCAACACCACCTAGACGCTTGGATTATTGATAGAGAGTTAGATTAATGAAACTTGCGGAAAAAGATGATATTATTTCAATCATGGACTATGTAAAAGCAGATATCTTAACTGCAGGACAATTAATGGTTGATGATTTAATTATAATTAATAATGAAGTTGTATCTATTGTAGATATAGTTTCACTTGCTGATGGATATGTGCTTGAAGTTGTAAATGATTTTGGTGAAAGAGAACATATTGAAGTTGCAGAGTTTGATCAATTTGATCTAATGCTTTTGCAATAAAGGCCGCCCGAGGCGATTTGTCCGTTTTGCCCTAATTACGGGTGCTTGATATTTTCCCCAATTCATGATAAGATTTTTACATGACCCAATTAAAAAGATCGTTTGATAGAAAGGTTGCTAATGCCGTATCAAAAAATGGAAAGCAAGCCTCAATTGCCAACACCTTTGGATTACCTGCTGGAAAAAATTTCTCGTGCCCTGGTGCCACTAGTGTTTGTGAGAGCGTTTGCTACGCAGGAAAACTTGAAAAAGTCTACAAAGGAGTAAGAACTAATCTCTTACATAATTGGCAATTACTAAGCAATGCGGATGAACCTACTATGGTTGATCTAATTGAAAATATGATTGCAGATTTTAGAAAAGATTGTGAAAAGAAAAACGCTAAACTATTATTCCGCATTCACTGGGACGGAGATTTTTTTAGTGATAAATACACTAGAGCGTGGCAGTATGTTATTCTTAATAATACAGATATAAGGTTTTGGGTATACACTAGAGTAGAATCCGCAGCGATCATGCTTAAAGGCATTCCTAATTTATCTTTATACTATTCTACAGACAGTGAGAATAAGCAGATAGGTGTTAGTCTTAAAAAAGATCATGGAGTACGCCTTGCATACCTTGCTAAAAATTTTGCAATTGGGCAGGCAGATATGAAAGAGTTATTTAATCGCCCTGGTGCTAAGTGCCCTGAGAACCTAAAGTCAATACCGCTTATCTCAAATAGTGGAAGTGCTTGCGTATCTTGCGGATTGTGTGTATACTCTAAGAGCGATATTGTATTCTCATCATCTAAAAAGTAGGGGATATATGGAACTATTATTTTTAATAGTATTATTTTTTATTTTATTGTTTGCTGGCATGGGGCATGAGTGAGCGTTTGGTGGTGTGAGATACATCACAGGTGGCATATCTCAAAATATGAGATAGTCAAGAAAATAACTTGTATTTTTGACGAAATAATGTTATTCTTAGGTAGTAAGTCAAACTAACAGAAAGAAGGAAAAAATGGCAGTAGCCAACGCACTATACAAAGTGGGCGACACCTATACATCACAAAAATCTAAGATAACAGGTGTTATCAAAGAAATCGTGCCTAACTCTGATAAGAATACAGTTAGAGTTAAGTTAGATGTTAATGGCGCAACACGCTGGACAACTTGGACAGCAAAGTAATCTTAGCCTAGTGGCTAAATGTCCTGAGCATGACAACTAAAACTGCTCAACTTGATTTACTATCTTAGAAATGCTAGGATAGAAGCCCCTAACAGAAAAGGAAACCATCACAAATGGCAACAAGAGGAAAAGCGATAAATGTAAAAATCGCTACTGCTAAGGTTATACAAGCCTTAGAAACAAAGTTAGCACAGATAGAGGCTGACTACAAAACGCAAGACGAGAAAGAGGCTAATTACAAATTAGCACACGAAAAGTGGGAGAAGGAAATTGGCACATGGGCGGTATCACAAATCGCTAAAGCACAAAACCTACGCACTAATTATCGTCAATGGACTCGTAGTATCAATGTTGATTTTGATATACCAACAGACGGAACAGATTTCCCTACTGAGCCTGAGCGTGAGCATGAGCAAATGAACCGCCACACTTATCTTGATATGAAAGAGGAAATTGAGAACGCTATTCGTATTCTCAAGATGACAGATGAGGAAGTAGTTTCCACATCTACCTATAACGCTATCGCAAGATACCTATAATAGTTTGGGGGTATTTGACTATGCCCCCAAAATATGTTAGACTAAATAAGTAAGCAACCACCACAACAGAAAGGCAACACATGACACTAGGCGGATACACATACCAAATTGGTGATTTATTCACCACAAGCAAAACTGGTATCACAGGTAGAATTGAAAAGTTCTCACCTATTAACTCCAAATTAACTAGAGTGTCGCTACGCATGGCAAATGGCGCACAACGCCTTGCTATGGTAAGCACAACTAAATAAATAATCTTGGGGTAGGTTTGTATCGTGTAATCACTTAAGTTCCTGCCCCAACTATTTATCTCTGATAAGCACTTGGCTTAATTGCTAAGTTATTCCTGAGATAAGACTCCTGAGCATGAGTCTAAACTGCTCACTTTTTAATTGCCCCGCAAAAATCCCCCCGAGGGGGCGTGATCTAAATCACATCTCATTATTTAAGATGGACTTGATATTTTTCGGTATTAAGTGTAAGATTATATAAACAAACAAAAGGAGAAAAATGATAGCCACCGCCTTTGCAATTCAAGACGCAACCAAAGACGCAGTAATGGATAATTTAACACTGCACTTTGCCAAAAATATTCATGATAAAAAAGATAGCATGGATACTGAACAGTTTGCACAAGCAATGTTTGAGTATTCTGCCCATCTAGCATCACTTACCGCTACCTTAGTGCTAGAAGCCTGTTTGACAAAATCCCAAATATCTGAGATGATGGACGCTATTAAAGAAATGGAAAGCATGGGAAAGGATATCACCAATGAGTGATGAAGCAATGACACAGGAGCAGTTATCTGTTCCATATAACCCAAATCTACTTGTGACCTATAAGTACATTCCAGGAACCTATGCAGCACCTGAAAGCCCTACATTCAGAACTGATAAAGTTACACAGATTGAGTGGGACTTACATCAAGGTAGACAAGATGCAATCTCTGCAGCGGAGCGCCGCTCAGATACGTCTTGGTTAGAAGATCAGATCACAGAATGGTATAACCCTAACTATAGTAAAGAAGAAGTGCTGCAGGCACTGATTGAACACTTTGGTATTAATCCTGTTAAAGAAGTTGAGGTTCAAGGAACTGTTTCATTCAGCGGAACTATTAGCGTTCCAGTCTCTGAACTTGAAGACTTTGATTTAAGCAATGTGACAATTGATGTTGATCTAAGTTCATATGAGTATGACGCTGATCTTAATGTTGATGAGGTCTCTTTGGAGGATCACTACTAAATTTGATAGGGGGCTATCAACATCCTGGCCATGATGTAAAACTGGCCCACAAAAATGCTCGGGGGGCCTGAAATGTCCGATTTATACCAATTAAGAAGATTAAACCATTTTCCCCAATCTTAGTTGACATTGACAGCCATGAGTGATAAACTTAATTAAAACAATCGAAAGGAAAAAAATGGCTCATGAGTTAGAATCTCAAAATGGCGTAGCAAGTTTTGCGTCATTTAGAGAACCTGCTTGGCATGGTCTTGGCACAGTATTTGATACAGAAAAAAATACTGCTGAAATGCTTGCTGCTGCAAATCTTAATAATTGGAATGTTCGCTTAGAGGATATGCCAATCCCATCACACTTAACAAGTGATAAATCATATCAATATGTTGTTCGCACTAATCCTACTACTAATACACAAACAGATGTTTTAGGCGTAGTTGGTGAGCGTTATCATGTATTGCAAAATGAGGATTTATTCTCATTTGGTGATAACATTCTTGATGGCGGTGGTCGTTGGGAAACTGCTGGCTCTCTTAAAGGTGGGCGTGTAGTATTTGGCTCTCTTGCGTTAGAGCGTGAAACAGTGTTAGACCCTAGCGGTGTTGCTGATAAGGTAAAAACTTATTTACTTATCAATACATCACATGATGGGTCTATTGCAATTCAGGCTTCTATCACTCCCGTTCGTGTTGTGTGTGCTAATACTCTTAATGTTGCACTTAACCGCACAAAAAAGCGTGATGGCGTAAAGCAATCTTTCAAAATCCGTCATACTCAAACCGCTAATGGTAAAGTGCAAATTGCTCGTCAGACTTTGGGTCTTGCTAATGCATACATGGACGAATTTGACAAGATGGCTCATGCCATGATTGCTAAAGAAATCTCTGCACAAGATTTCAATAACATTATTCTTGCTGCATACCCTAAGCCTGAAAAGGATAACAAGGGGTCATTCAAGAAATGGGAAAATAAAGTAGATATGATTAACGACATCTACACTGGCGAATTTAACGGAATGATTGCTGGTAATGCTTGGGGTGCGTTCAATGCGCTAACTGAGCGTTTAGATTGGTATCGTTCTGCTAGAGGCGCAAGTAATGAAGGCATTTTATCTGCTGCAAGTGGTTTTGACCCTGCTACTAACGCAGAAAAAAATCGCTTACTAAATGTTGTTCGCAACACTTTGCAACTAGTTTAGTAAATAAAATCCTGAGCATGATTTAAAACTGCTCCGCTGGTCCCATAGATCAATTGGTTAGATCGTTACCCTGTCACGGTAGAGGCTACGGGTTCAAGTCCCGTTGGGATCGCAAGTGCCCGAGTATAACATTTTTGTTATAATCCTATTACGTTAACATAACATTTTTCCCATTTTCCTATTACGGATGGTTGACATTTTTCCCATTTTGTAGGATAATTAATACATGACCATAAAAGCAGAAATATATGAAATGGATTACTCATGCTCTCCTGGGGGTGTTAACTGTTGGGAGATAAATGTTAATGATTATTGCTACTCTGATTTTAAAACCGCAAAAGACGCAATACAGTTCTTACTTGACAAATACCCATGCAAAGAACTACAATTAAATGTCAAATCCCTCAACTGGTACTTTAAGGAGTTTACAGATGAATACGCAATATAAACCTTACACCATAGATGAACTTTGTCAAACCATATGGGAAGAAAACCTAGAACATTTTGACTATATATCACAAATGTCTAATGGAGATTGTGATTGTCGTTTATGTACCGCTTTTGGAGTTATCTATGAATATGGTGGTATAGATGCATAAAGTAGTTATTGAAGTAATAGGTGGGGTAGCGTATGTTACTCAATGCCCTCCTGAAGTAGAGGTTGAGATTAGGGACTATGATCAATTGGAGGATGCTTCAGTGTGATTAAGATCACATTAAGATACCTTGCAAAATTTTGCAGGGTACAGTAAAATTGTATTAAACACTAGAGAAAGAAACCCATGAAAGACCTAATAGAAATCACGGAAGAGGATTGGTTTGATACATTCAATCCTATCCCAAACCATATAGATGAGAATGCTTCGTTCAATGACGGAGAGCATGGCTATATGTTTGAAACCTATGGTGAAGAGTTAGAGTTTGTAAAAGCACAAGAGCCTAATAGGATATGGACATATGGTGAGGGTGATAATGGTACTTACATATGGAATGGTTGGCATGTTGTAAATAGGTTAGGATATTTTATAACTACCCTGCCATTTGATGACAAACAAGATTATCAAATAACTATCAGTTCTGAAGATATTTATATTTGTGATAATTGTAATGAGGTTTGGGAAGATGAAACGGCAGCACTCTGTTATGAGAAGTTTATTGATTTAGATAAATGTCCAGCCTGCGCTACAATGGATGAACTTAAAGAGATAGAGGAAATGGACGAATAATGCATACCCTACACTATATAGCAGTTGAAGCAGATAGCAAACAGCAAGCATTTGATAAGGTTGTAGTAGCCTTATCACCTAACGAAGACGGATATCGCCTAGCAGACTGGTCAGATTGGCATGTCGTAGGTGGGGGAAGGTGGAGCAGCAATGCGAATAAAGAAAACAACCTTATGGCAGGTTATAACGATGACCCTACTGATGTGTTGGGCTTTTCTGAAGATAAAGAAAAATTCCAAGAAGCGTTAGTAGCGGTTAGTAAGTGGCGCTCTGAAGTAATTAATAGAGCAATCAAAGAGATTAACACTGATAAGTTTATTAGTGATTTGGTTGACTATGCTTCAGAGGGGGGTAGGTCAGAATATAATGGCGATACCATAATGAGAGCCTATACTATTAAAGAAGCAACACAAATGCTATTAGGACATTGGATACCTGATAGTGGGTTTTATGACTTCCAGGAAAATGTCGCTGAAACAATTTATCTTAAAGAGCGACTTGACAAACCTGAGCAGGCTAGTTTACAATATCTAGTACCTGTAGACTTTCATTTCTAAGGAGACCTAATGGCAAAATGGGAAGTAGAAGTAATCTTTGAACCAACTGGAGATTACATGAATTTTGAATATGAAACTGATAATGAAGATGAAGAGGGTATCTTCAATGAGATAGCAAACCAACTATCAATTGTTCCTAACCTAGTAGAAAGAAATGAGGAAGAATAGTGGGGGCACGTTGTACATTTGTATTTAAACAATCAGAGGACCTAGGGGTAGCGCTATATAGCCACTGGGGTGAAGACTCTATGCATATGGACTTAGCACAGGCTCTGGCACATGCAGCGCTGCGCTCTGGAGATACTGAGTACTATACCCGCATGGCTGTTAGTTACCTATTAAAGGACTCCATTTTGGATGAGACAGGGTTTGGCCTCTATGCCTGTAACCCTAGCAATCAGCAATGGATGGACCACCCAATATTAATTGACCTGACAAATAACACTATCAGTGATGAGACAGGTACCCATTCAATTAATGATTTTGTAAACTATCATTTGCCCAGCGATGTGCACGTCGTGGGGGCCTAATAAGCGGAGGTATGGGGTCACCTTCGTATATAACGGTGAGAGAGCATGAGTGTGGTGGCTTGTGTTCTCTCCCTCTTTTTGATACAATGAAAGGTCATGATGAGAATACTAAGATTAAAGGTTAGCAGAGAGGAAAAGGTTGCCGTTACTATTGGCAGGCTTTTATCTGATTTCCACCTTGATTTAGAAAAGGTTGGTTATTATTTGGCTAAGTCTTTGCCTCATACAATTTATCGCAGGGCATTGGAAGTATTACAAAGTGCTGAGTTCCAAGAAAACGAGGTAGAGCAAAATAGAATAGGATATCGTAATGACAGACTTTACTGATAAAGTAAATATACTAGGAACATTTTATTCTGACTATCGTGATGATGAGGAGTTGTTAGATTTTTTTGATTTTAATGACCTTGGTTTGCCACTTGCTTATCTAAGCAGAGAGCGGCTATGTGAAATATCAGATGATGGTAGAAAGTATGTAGCAGAAACTTGGGATATGCTTTTGGTTTGGCTTGGTATTGAGGATACAGGATTTACTACCCTAGAGCAACTTTTATCAAAACGAGGTATTCAAGAGTAAAAGGCCCGACCAAACCACATATCCCAAAAACCATTTACGAAAAAGACATTACGATCCCAAACCAAAAAATCCCAGAAAGTTTTATCCCAAACCTTTATATCCCAAACCTTATATCCTAAAAACCTTTTATACTTGTTATAGTTATATAGGGAGTTGGGGTATCTTTTTATACCCGCCTTTTTTGCCGCCCGCTGCGGCGGCGTCTGATAAGACTAGTAAACATTCTGCGAAGGGGCAGAAAAAAATACCAAACCTCTAATATAAAAGACATTACGAAGGATTAAAATAAATCCCAGATTTTTTGGATATTTTGGTTTGGTATTATAACTTTTTGTTATAAAAGTATAACGTTTTTGTTATTTTTCCCACATTTTTTGGGCGGTATTTAGGGCTTGACAAACCTTATATCTTAGTATACAATACGCCCCATATCGTGGATATCAAGGTTTGAGATTGAAGGTTTGAAGGTTTGGGATAGGGGAGAGATGGTTTGGCATTACGAACGCTCTCTTTAAAAGCGCTCTATTCCCCACTTTCCTCCACTTTCCTCCATCCATTCCATGAGATTTTTATATCAGTAACATTTTTTTATGATATAATAATTAAGCAGACATAAAAGTCTGTACCACAAAACCGCAAAAAAGGTTTCGCTTCACCTTTCCACAGAAGAAGCATCGTCAGGGGAGACAGTGACGTAAAACCCTGGACAGTCCTGAGTATGACTTAAAAGTGCTCATATTTTTTATAGTATAATATCTTAATAAGTATGGATCCAAACCTTCAATCCCGTATCGCAGCAATCATTGCACCTCATCTTCACAAAAAACATAAAGATGCTTTGTCTTTAGAAATAGCAGAAAAGGTTTTACAAGAGATAAAAAAAGATACTTTTAAAACTCTAGATAATATTATCAAACCATAACCACTTGCCTTTTACCCCTACATCCGCTATAATAATATGATGAGTATAAAGGTAAAAACATTAATAATTATCCAAACCTTTCTAATTGTATTCCTATCAATCGCCTTATTATTTACGGGAGGGGATCTAAAGCAATCTCGTAAAATGACTTTAGACCAATCCAACTACTGTATTCGCTACACCAGTGATATCATAGCCTCAAGTCGTCTTGAACTTATTAGAGAACAAGATGCTCACAAGCGCAGTATAGACAAAGCCAACACCACCATATCTGACATAATCTATAGATACAACCAATTAGTTGGGCGGTATAACAAAACCACATCTGGCCTTAACTACGACCCACTTAACCCATATTCATATCAAATACCTTAAGGAGGGTATATGCCAAACTACTGTAACGACAATGACCATATCTTCAAAAAAATGACACAACCCTTTAATTACTACTACATGTGTGTTAAGTGTGCTTATATAAAGGGGGGTAGTGGGTCTTATTTAAATACCCGCTGATATTATGGAGTTTGGTAATTGGGAGAAAATGCAGCAGGCATGGGCAAACCGTCAAGATCCCCAAACCTGTAAACATGATTACGAATACCTTGTTCCATTTATAGCAGGTACTCAAGTTTTTGTTGAGATATGTATTAAGTGTTTTGATACTAAGGGGGTGGTCTTTGACATACCCCGCTTTTAGGGTATAATGGTTTTATGGGAAAGTATGAAGTAAATAACAAAATCTATGAGATCCGCAAGGAGGTAGAGAATGCTATTTTTAAACGGTACTTTGAAAAAAGATATTTTTCCACCTCTGTTATTGCCTGTCTACTTGTTGGATTTCTATTAGGATTATTAGCAAACCAGGGAGTTAGAATGACAAGAGATGAAGAGCAAATCATTAGAGAAGAGATTGCTACAAAAATTGAAGCGGTAGAGATAAAAGAACTCAATGGTTTGGGTATGAAGATCATTGCTGCTGAGATTGCTAGAGGAGTTAAGTAAACCATTTTGGCCCCTTGGGCCATTGTGTGGTTTGGTATCTCTTTCGGCCAAATGATAGGATTGATCTATGCCTGAATTAAATGCGAACATACCGCCTATCGAATGCTATGTCCGTGGCAACTTTTTGCGAGATCAAAAAGATAGCCATGATCTTTATTTTCCATGTGTAATTTTTGGCGTATCTAGCGTACCAAACCGAAGTCCATTATTTCATTTTATGATGGAAGATGGTGGTATATGGTGGAGAATGCCTATCAATGCCTTTTGTGCCAAACCAGATGTCCCAGAGACAGACTTACATAACCTAGTATTGTGGAATTCATTTAGTCCTTTCATTACCGTCACAAAATTTTCAAACCTTGCAAACCTTCGTATGTTCTATATGGATAGAACCAAAACTAAGATATCTGGCAAATATTTATTTACTCTTGACTGGTATAGCGGAGATGCAAATAGTTTAGATGATGGGTATTCTGAGAATCCTGGACAACATAAATGTGGTCATGTTATTCAACGTGATGATGGTAATTTTGCAATACAACCAAACAATCGTATCTTTGCCTTAGAGCCTTCCTTTACTACTAAGCCTGGTAAGCCTGTTATACATCGTCTTATCAATACCCGCAAATGGGACGTAGAAGATGCTGATAAGTGGATCACAGAAGATTCTGACGCATACCATTATGATATTGTAAATACTCAAAAAGAACAAAAAGGTTTTTCAGGGGATTACGAAGAAAGATTAAGATACATGGAAGAAAATGGTATATGAAAAGAAGTTCTTTTGAGTTTCCTGAAAGTGAAAAAATAGTATCTTTAAATGTAGAAACTTTAGTACCAACTAAATGGCTTTTAATTGATAGGGAAACTGGGCAGGTATATCAAGGAAATTCTGGTGGATATTGGGATAAATTAGAAACAAAAACAAGAATGATATAATGTTCATATGTCATTTTATTATATTTGTGAATAGTTGACAAATAAACTGGGTGGGTGTACAATAGATTTATGGAAAAGGGTAGAGTAGTAATTTGTAATAAGTGTGGGAAAGAACTTGAAGTTCGTTGGGGTATCTTTGCTCACCAGACATTATCACGTCATATAAAGGAGCACAAAGATGGCCAAAAAGCAGCCTAAGAAAATTGAAGATAAATTAGTATCAAACCACAGCAATAAAGAAACTGTTTCTTTTGCTTGGTGTGATGGTGGTACTGTAGAGGGAAGATTTGCAAGTGGACTATTAAATACTATGCTTGAAGCACAGCGTAGGGGTATTAATGTAGCAAGTAGCATTCGTGTACAAGGAAATCAAATTGCCAGACAAAGGCAATCTTTAATTGATTATTGGTATGACAATATGAACACAGACTGGTTGATGTGGATTGATTCCGATATTGTAATGACAATGGATGCTTTTCAGTTAGTTTGGGATTCCGCTGAAAAAATGTCAAAGCCACTAGTTACTGGTGTTTATTTTGTAAGTCAAGAAAATGAACAAAGTTTAATGGAGCCAACTCCTGCCATTTATATGAATACTGATAATCCATATGTAACTAGAACAATTCATCCACTACCACCTAATCAATTAATTCCAATTGATGTTGGTGGCTTTGGTTTTGTTTTAATGCATAGATCAATTGTTCCTAAAGTTCGTGAAGTTGCTGGAGAATTTTCTGTATTTGGAGAAAATCAACAGGCAGCAAATAAATTCATAAGTGAAGATGTTTCTTTCTTTAGAAAAGCAAAACAGGCTGGTATTCAGGCTTATGCACATACTGGTGCACACTTACAACATTTAAAAACTTTTTCTTTTGATATTAACTATTATAATATGTATTGGACTGGTGTTGCTGAGAAAAAGATTAAAAGAAAACAAGACTTAAAGAAAGTTTAAAATGTTGCGGATATTGCATAGTGGTAGTGCGTAACCTTGCCAAGGTTAATGTGCGGGTCCGATTCCCGCTATCCGCTCTATGAAAACATGTAGCAAATGTAAAATAAATTTAGAAGACTCAGAATTTTCCCCATCTTCTGGTGGAAAATATTTAAGACCTGAGTGTAAAACTTGTGCAAAAAAACTTTCAAAACGCAGGGAACAATTAAAAAAACAATATGGTTATCCAGATATTGGATACGTTTGTCCAATATGTTTAAAAAATGAAGATCAGTTAAAAGGATCTGGTGGTAATGCTAGCGTTTGGGTAGTAGACCATAATCATGAAACAGATTCCTTCAGAGGATTTTTATGTCATAATTGTAATCGTGGAATAGGAGTTTTTCAAGATAATATTGAAAGATTAAATAGGGCAATAAAATATTTAGATAATAATAGACCAACAGTTCAAGAAGTATCAAAAATTCTTTATGATGGTGGAGAAGATGCCTATACTAAAATTAAAAAAATTAAAAAGTTGGTAAAAGATGAAAAAATATAATGAAAGTATTTTAAAAAATATAAAAAGGGTAAGTGAGTATAGAAATTTACCAGAAAACCACTTTAACTATTTAATTGATCTAAGAAAAAAATATAATTTTATTCCTAAAACTATTTATGATATTGGAGCCTGTGTTTTGCATTGGACTCAAAAAGCAGAATCTATTTGGCCAGAAAGTGAAATAGTTTTATTTGATGCAACAGATGCTTTTGAAAATTTATATGTTGAAAGCGGATTAAATTATTATATTGGTGCATTAAGCAACGAATCTAATAAACTTATTAACTTTTATCAAAATAATGATAATTTTGCTGGTAATTCTTATTATAGAGAAAATCCAAAATATAGTCCTGCAGCAGAATATTTATTTGATGAATCAAGTATAGTTAAATTAACTACAAAAACTCTTGATGATATAGTTTTTGATAAAGTTTTAAATCTCCCACAAATGATTAAAATTGATGTTCAGGGAGCAGAACTTGATGTATTGATTGGTGCAGAAAAATCTTTAATAACTTGCGAGCATTTAATAATAGAGTTAAGAAATGTTGAATATAATATAGGATCTCCAGATAAAGAAGAAATTATTGATTATTTACAAACCAAAGGATTTAAAAATTTGGGTTTATTTTGTGACAATGGGCCAGATGGTGATTATCATTTTATGAAAGAATAATTTATCTTTCATATTTACTTTTATTTTTAAATTTATCTTTTAATAATTCTTTCTCTATATTAATAAAAGATTCGTCATCTGTT
>OGWM01000062.1_pt1 | contig 15670 bp, 16 predicted proteins | sample 1576041 | NCBI WGS metagenome assembly OGWM01 (sample SAMN07581538, study PRJEB24739) | freshwater metagenome | place: Singapore | collected 2015-01
CAGGAGTGTACCCTAAAGCATTTGCAATGCTTTTGTTCTCCCATAAAGAGTTTGAACTATTATAAAATAAACCATCGTTGTTTGATGGAGTTTGAGCAGATACATTGTGAAGTTCATCTAACTCAAAACCATTTTGTATTTTAACCTCAACAACCCCCTGAGTTGGGTGTGATCTAACTACGATACCAACATAAACCAAATGAGCAGGTGCGTATTGCTTAACCGAAGTCCAAGCACCAGCAGTTGTAGAACTTAAATATAATTGCGTTCCTGCTGCATACGCTTGTGTATCTAAATCCCCTAAACTTCCTATAACTACAACGTGACCATTATTGTTATTTGATATGTCCGCTTGTACAACTCCATAAGTTTGAGCAGATGTTGCATCTCCAGTCGCAATAGCTTTAGTTACTGTTGGCAAGTTACCATGACCGCCATTTATATAAACAACTGTTCCCTTAGTTAAGGTTGCTCCAGTTTCATTGTAAACATCAGTAATTAAGTTTTGTGCTTCAGTAATCAAAGTAGGGAATGTAACTAAGTTACCTTCTCCGTTTATATATTGTGTTGAATTACCAGCAAAACCTATATTTATAGTTCCAGCCGTAGTAATAGGCGAACCAGTTATATTTAAAGCGTCTCCACTTTCCGTAACTGCAACGCTTGTTACTGTTCCGTTTTGTCCTGCTGACTTCTGCCATTGTGATCCGTTATATATAACCCAATCTCCAACCGCAAAAGTAATTGGACCAGCACCAAAGTTCACTGTTCCTGCAACGTTACAAATATATAAATCGCCAACATCTCCAGTTCCGTTTGCAAGAGTCGGAGTATTTGTTGCTGCGTTCCAAGTTCCCAAATAGGTAACCACTGAAGCAGGAAGCTGACTTAAAGGCACTTTACCACTTGAGTCTAATGTAGCCACTCCGTTGGCAGCACCTAAAGGTACTGAACTTACAATCCCAGCCGTACCAGTTAATACACCTTCTAAACTTCTAACCTTTGCTCCAGAACTTATTACTATTTGATTACTCATCTTAATTATTTTTATTGGAATAAAGCACGAACATACTCTCCAGAACCTAAAACTCTACTAAACGTTAAAACTCCAGTCGTTGCGTTCCACTTAACCTCTTCATCTATTGGAGTACCAGTTGTTATAATATTTTGTACATCAATACCGCCACGAGAAACGTAAAGACAAGTCTTGCCAATCATATCTGACCAAGTTATAGTTGTTTCGCCACCAGCCGCCGTATAACCCTTAGAGTAAACCGAACCGCCCACGATAACAACCCCACTCGGAGAAATTGACGTTCCACTTGTGCCATATGCTCCAGTACCTTGTAAAGTAACCGAATAAGTTGCAATGTCTTTATAAGGACCATTAATGCTTAAAGAAGTCAAATTTGCGTTACCACTTATTATCACTAAGCCATCAACTCCATTGTCAATAACAAACTTAACCAAGATTGTTTCTCTTGCTTGTTGTTGCTCTAAAAGGAATAAATATCCATAGTTGTCTAAGGTCACTAAGCCATCGCAAGTAACTTGCCATGAAGCAATGTCGTTTTTATATTCACGATACCATGCAGACGATTGAGAAGTAACTTCTTTTTGATCTACGTTAACGCTAAAAGTTGCGTTTGTAGAACAAGCAAAAGGAATGTCCGTTTCCGTTTCTGCGTCATACTTATAAAGCATGATATTTTTACCTTGTACTTTGTCTGCCATATCACAAATTTAACCATAAATTTCTATAATCTGCCCTAAACCACTAATCTTAAACGCTGCATAATCAACTGGACCAGTTTGTATTCTCCACCAAAGGTTTGCACCATTAAACGGATAATAAAAAGTCGCATCGTTATAATAATAACTACCTACGCTTGGTAAACCTACTGCCAAATTATTATAAACTAAGAATGTGGTATAAGGTGCAGCGTACGCTTCCTCTCTTGTGAAGTAAGCCGTTGACCTTAAATGTCCGTAACCAGTAACTTGGTTACTTAAAGTATTATCACTATAAGTAGTCGTTAATGTAGTTGTTATATTCTCGTTATTAATATCTAATAAAGTCGCTTGAATTACATCATTAAACAAATCAATAGTAGAATTACCTAAAATGTACTTCTTTGAGTTTACGCTTATTTGTGCAGGGTCGCTATCAGCTGAAGTCAAACGCATTGCACCGCTTAATCTTCCATTTGCAGATAATGAATTTGATGTTGCAACAATTTCATTTGGATTGCGCAACACAGCAGATATTTCAAAAGCGCTCGCCGAAATGTGGCGCGTTGTAAAACCAGGTGGTCGCATTGTTGTCACTGAATTTTCCACTCCAACTTTTGCACCATTTCGCATCCTTTATCTCAGGTATCTGATGCGCGCACTCCCTGCAATCGCTCGCCGGACCTCATCAAACCCGGCTGCCTATATTTACCTGGCTGAGTCCATCCGGGCATGGCCCAATCAAGCGGCGCTCGCTGCAGAGATTGGGGCCGCAGGGTGGATCGATATCTCATGGAAGAACCTCACGGGCGGAGTTGTCGCAGTTCACATCGGCCGCAAGCCGTAGCGGTTTCTTTGCCCTATCCGAGCCTTTAGGATTTCGCTCGTGAGCGCAAATCCCTATATTCCAATTCTGGTCATTTTCGCCATTGGCTTCGGATTTGCCGTCTTCTCAGTTGCAGTCGCTGCTATCACTGGACCTGCTCGTTATAACCGAGCCAAGCTGGATGCATACGAATGCGGAATCGAACCATCGCCACAAGCGCTTGAGGGCGGAAGATTTCCGGTCAAGTACTTCCTTACCGCAATGCTCTTTATTGTCTTTGATATTGAAATTGTTTTCCTCTACCCATGGGCAGTTACATTCGATCAACTTGGCTTATTTGGATTAGTTGAAATGGCAATTTTCATCGGAACAGTCTTCGTTGCTTATGCATATGTATGGCGCCGCGGTGGATTGGAATGGGATTAATTGTGAAGTCACCAAAAGTATTGAAGGAGTTTATCTAGTGGGCCTAGAAGATAAATTACCGAGCGGAATTCTGCTTTCAACAGTCGAAGGTTTGGCTGGATATATGCGCAAGAGTTCAGTATGGCCAGCCACCTTTGGTTTGGCTTGTTGCGCTATTGAAATGATGGCACTTGGCTCAGCGCCAAAACACGATATCTCTCGCTTCGGTATGGAGCGTTTCTCTGCTTCTCCTCGTCAAGCAGATTTAATGATTGTGGCAGGACGTGTTTCACAGAAGATGGCTCCAGTTCTCCGACAGATTTACGATCAAATGACAGCGCCAAAGTGGGTTATCTCAATGGGTGCGTGTGCTTCATCTGGTGGAATGTTTAATAACTATGCCATCGTGCAAGGTGTTGACCATATTGTTCCGGTAGATATTTATCTTCCAGGGTGCCCTCCACGTCCAGAACAGCTGATGGATGCCATTATCAAACTCCATGCGCTGATTGGTGATACCAAACTCGGACCAAATCGCGAAGCAATCATTAAGGAAGTTGAACTTGCTGCACTCAACGCTAAGCCCACTATTCAAATGAAGGGGTTGCTGGCGTAAATGACTCACGATCAAAGCGGTATGTTCGGCGCTTCCGGCACTGGAGATACCTCAGGTTATGGCGGGCTGGTTCGCACCCAAGCATCATTTGGCTCTGCCGAACGCCCTTATGGAAGTTACTTTGATGAAGTAGCAGATGATTTAGAGCGCGCATATCCAGATTTTTCAGATGCAATTACTCGCGTTGTTGTTGACCGTGGCGAACTCACTTTGCATGTCAAGAGAGAGCGACTTGTTGAAGTTGCATTCATTCTTCGCGATAAATTGAAATTTGAAATGTGCATGGGTGTTTCAGGAGTTCACTATCCAGAACGCACTGGTCAAGAATTAGTGGCGCTTTATCCGCTGCTATCGCTCACTAAAAATCAGCGTATTCGCCTAGAAGTTGCTACATCAGATCTTGATCCGCACATTCCATCAGTTGTTGAAGTCTGGGCTGGAAATAACTGGCACGAACGCGAGACATTCGACATGTTTGGAATTATTTTTGATGGACATCCAGGTCTTACTCGCATTCTTATGCCAGATGACTGGGATGGACATCCGCAAAGAAAAGATTATCCACTGGGTGGAATCGCAGTTGAATATAAGGGCGCAACAACACCAGCGCCGTCCGAGCGCAGGAGCTATCGATGACATTTGATCCATACGCATCCTCGCGCGAAACCACCGAAGGCACAGTCTTCTCAGTAACTGGTGGAGATTGGGATTCGCTCGTTACCGAAATCGGTGAAGCAAAAGAAGAACGCATCATCGTCAACATGGGTCCACAACACCCATCAACTCACGGTGTTCTTCGTTTAGTTCTTGAGCTCGAAGGTGAAACTGTTACTGAAGTACGTACAGGTATTGGTTACCTGCACACCGGAATTGAAAAGAATATGGAATTCCGCAACTGGACCCAAGCAGTCACCTTTGCAACTCGTATGGATTACCTATCTCCAATCTTTAACGAGACTGCGTACTGCTTAGCGGTTGAAAAATTATTGGGAATTACTGGCGATGTCACAGAACGCGCATCTGCAATTCGTGTTCTGATGATGGAACTCAATCGCATCTCATCACACATGGTTGCACTCGGAACCGGTGCGCTCGAACTCGGTGCCATGGGTCCAATGTTCTTTGCCTTCCGCGAACGCGAAATGGTGCTTGATGCATTTGAAGCAATCACCGGACTACGCATGAATATGGCCTATGTGCGCCCAGGAGGAGTAGCGCAAGATTTGCCTGCAGGAATGACCTCGCAACTTCGCGAACTTGTAAAGACGCTCCGCAAAAACTTTAAAGATAACGCTGCACTTCTTATCGGAAATTCCATCTGGATGAAGCGCACTGAAGGAATCGGTTACTTAGATCTTGCTGGATGTACAACGCTTGGCATTACTGGACCAGTTCTTCGTTCTACTGGATTACCTTGGGATTTGCGCAAGATGCAACCATATTGTGGTTACGAAAATTATGAATTCGATGTCATCACTGCAGATACTGCAGATGTATACGGACGTTTCTTGGTGCGAATGAATGAACTCGAACAGTCGCTTCGCATCATCGAACAAGTGCTCGATAGATTAGATACATTAGATGGACAACCAGTCATGGTTGCTGACAAGAAGATTGCATGGCCGGCGCAACTTGCACTTGGTGCAGATGGTCTTGGAAATTCACTTGATCACATCCGCGAAATCATGGGTTCTTCTATGGAATCACTGATTCATCACTTCAAACTCGTGACTGAAGGATTTAGAGTCCCTGCAGGCCAGGCGTATGCGGCAGTTGAATCGCCACGCGGCGAACTCGCAGCACACGTTGTCTCTGATGGCGGAACTCGTCCTTATCGAGTTCACTTCCGCGAACCTTCATTTAATAATTTGCAATCAACGCCAGCAATGAGCGAAGGCGGAATGGTCGCTGACATCATCGGCGCAGTTGCATCAATAGATCCTGTTATGGGAGGTGTTGATCGCTAATGAGTACTGCAGTTCTTAATGAAGATGTCATGCGATCCATCATCGCGCGCTATCCGCGCAGCCGTTCTGCCATCATGCCGCTTTTGCACTATGTACAGGCAATTTCTGGTTATGTGACAAACGAAGGCATTGAAAAGATTTCAGAGCTACTAGAAATTGAAACTGCCGAAGTATCTGCAGTGGCAACTTTTTATACTCAATACAAGCGCAAGCCAGTGGGCGAATACCACATCGGTGTGTGCACAAATACTTTATGTGCCGTAATGGGTGGAGATGCAATTTTCGCAGCGCTCAAAGATCATCTTGGAATTGAAAATGATGGCGTCACTGCTGATGGCAAAGTTTCGCTCGAACATATCGAATGCAACGCTGCCTGTGACTATGCGCCAGTTGTCATGGCTAACTGGGAGTTTTATGACAATCAAACAGTTGAATCAGCAAAATCTCTGGTTGATGCAGCTCGTGCTGGAAATCCACCTGCACCCACTCGTGGACCAAACCGTTTAGTGACTTATAAAGAAGCATCTGCAGTTCTTGCAGGTCTAGATGATGGTTTAGCGCGCGAAGGTGTGCAAGCAGGCGAACCAACTCTCCTCGGTTTAAAACTCTCTAAGGAAGGTAAGTAATGTCAAAGTTAACTCCTGTCCTTTCGGCACATTGGGATGAGAAAGATTCATTCACTATCGAGGCATATACCCGCCATGGTGGTTATGCAGCATCCAAGAAAGCGCTTGCGATGGATCCAGATGCTGTCATTCAAATGGTGAAAGATTCTGGATTACGTAGTCGAGGTGGTGCAGGTTTTCCTACTGGAATGAAGTGGGGTTTTATTCCACAAGGAGATAACAAAGAACATTACTTAGTCGTCAATGCAGATGAGTCCGAACCTGGTACCTGCAAAGACACTCCACTTTTGATGGCGAACCCACATGTACTTATCGAAGGTTGCATCATCGCTTGCCACGCTATTCGTGCAAAGCGCGCCTTTATTTATATTCGTGGAGAAGTCACTCACGTTGTTCGTCGCGTCAATGCAGCAATTGCTGATGCCTACAAAGCAGGTCATCTAGGAAATGGCATCGATGTCACATTGCATATCGGAGCCGGCGCTTATATTTGCGGCGAAGAAACAGCTTTACTTGATTCGCTTGAGGGATTCCGCGGACAACCTCGTTTGCGTCCACCATTTCCTGCAATTGCAGGACTCTATGCACGTCCAACTGTCGTCAATAACGTTGAATCCATCGCATCAGTTCCAGCAATTATTGCCAACGGTGCAGAGTGGTACCAATCATTCGGTACTGAAAAATCTAAGGGAATGACTTTGTACTCGCTCTCTGGCCATGTAAATAATCCTGGTCAGTTTGAAGCACCACTTGGAATCACTTTGCGCGAAATTCTCGAACTCGCAGGTGGAATTCGCACGGGTCACACTCTTAAATTCTGGACTCCTGGTGGTTCATCAACTCCAATTTTCACTGATGCACATTTAGATACTCCGCTTGATTACGAGGGTGTATCTGCTGCTGGTTCGATGCTAGGTACCAAAGCGCTACAAATTTTCGATGAAACTACCTGTGTAGTTCGTGCAGTATTGCGATGGACTGAGTTCTATAAGCATGAATCATGCGGTAAGTGCACTCCATGTCGCGAAGGCACATGGTGGCTTGTTCAAATTTTGCGCGATCTTGAAAATGGCACCGGCACTGAAGCCGATCTCGATAAATTGCTTGATCTCTGCGACAACATCATGGGCCGCTCATTCTGTGCACTCGGTGATGGAGCAACGAGTCCGATTACATCCTCAATCAAATATTTCCGTGATGAATACATCGCTCACCTAACAAATGGCGGATGTCCTTTTGACCCAGTGAAATCCACTCTCTTTGCAGGAGCGCTCAACTCATGACCACGACCCAAGAATCAGCAGTTGCTGTAGAGATGATCACCGTCGTCATTGATGGTTTTGAAGTCTCTGTTCCAAAAGGAACTTTGGTGATTCGTGCTGCGGAGAAGTTAGGAATTCAAATTCCGCGTTTTTGCGATCACCCACTTCTTGATCCAGTTGGTGCTTGTCGCCAATGTTTAGTGGATATTGAAATTAATGGTCGTGCATTTCCAAAGCCACAAGCTTCTTGCACCATTCCAGTCGAGCCCAGCATGATTGTGAAAACACAACTCACATCACCAGTTGCTGATAAAGCACAAAAAGGCGTTATGGAATTACTTCTTGGCAACCATCCGCTTGATTGCCCAGTGTGCGACAAAGGTGGCGAGTGTCCACTTCAAAATCAAGCGATGAGCAATGGCCATGCACAAACACGCCTCGATGGATATAAACGACTCTTTGAAAAACCAATCAATATCTCTTCCCAAGTTTTACTAGATCGTGAACGATGCGTTCTCTGCGCGCGCTGCACACGTTTCTCGGATCAAATTGCTTCAGATCCATTCATTACTCTCAATGAACGCGGTGCGCTGCAGCAGGTTGGTATCTACGAGAAAGATCCATTTAAATCCTATTTCTCCGGAAATACCGTGCAGATTTGTCCAGTAGGAGCACTTACTGGTGCTTCGTATCGCTTCCGCGCTCGTCCTTTTGATTTGGTTTCGACTCCATCAGCATGCGAACACTGCGCATCAGGTTGCGATATGCGCACCGATGTACGACGTGGAAAAACACTTCGTCGCCTTGCTGGAGATGATCCATCAGTAAATGAAGAGTGGAACTGCGATAAAGGTCGGTGGGCATTTAAGTATGTGACCGCAACTGATCGACTTGCACAGCCACTTGTACGTAACTCGGCTGGTGAGCTCGTTACTGCATCATGGCCCGAAGCGCTTGCTGCAGCAGCAGCTGGTCTCAAAGGTAAGCGAGCTGCAGTTCTTACAGGCGGTCGCGTCACTCTTGAAGATGCATATGGATATTCAAAGTTTGCACGCGTTGCACTTGGTACCAACGACATTGATTTCCGTGCTCGCGTCACTTCAGATGAAGAACGTGAATTCTTGGCAGCATTCGTTGCAGGATCTTCGACTACGTATCGCGATATTGATAGCGCAGATCATGTTCTACTTGTTGCATTTGAACCAGAAGAAGAGTCTCCCATTGTCTTCTTGCGCCTCAATAAAAACTTTAAGAAGCGTGGATTAAAAGTCACAGCTGTTGCAACCAAGCAATCTATTGCTATGGATAAATTGAAAGCTGACTTCATTAAAGTTGCTCCACTTTCAGAACCAGCAGCAGTTGCAAATATTGCGCTCACTGGTAAATCAATCATTCTGGTAGGCGAACGCGCATCTGAATCCGCGGGACTTTTCTCTGCTGTTGCAGCGCTTGCTGCCAAGACCGGTGCAAAGGTTGGTTATATTCCACGACGTGCTGGCGAACGCGGAGCACTTGAAGCAGGCGCACTCGGCACAGTTCTTCCTGGTGGACGTCCAGTATCAGATGCTGCGGCACGTGTTGATATTGCAGCTGCATGGGGAGTTGAAAATATTCCAACTCAACCAGGTCGTTCATCTTCTGAGATTCTCGCAGCGCTTACCCAATCCGAACTTGATGCAGTAGTTGTCGGTGGAGTTGATGCTCACGACCTTCCTGAAAGTTCTGCAGCACTTGCTGCACTCAAGAAAGCATTTGTTGTTTCACTTGAAATAGCACCAAGTTCAGTGACTGCAATTGCCGACGTTGTGCTTCCAGTAGCAGCTGTTACTGAAAAGAGTGGAAGCTTCCTCAACTGGGAAGGCCGTGCCCGTGGATTCGATGCTGCAGTTGCAGATTCATTACATCGCAGTGATGTGCGCATTCTTTCGATGCTGGCAGATGCCCTTGGCAATCCAATTTCGTTGGCGAGCGTGAGCGCAGCAGCTCGTGAATTCAGCCAACTTGGTAAATGGGATGGAGCGCGAATTTCCTTTACTCCAGTTTCAGCAACATCTTCTCCTGCAGTTTCAGGAGATCAAGCGATCCTTACTTCATGGCGCAGATTGCTCGACATGGGAACTTTGCAACGCGGTGAAGATAATTTGGCTGGAACGCGGCGCCCTACCGTTGCAGTTATTTCGCCAAAGCGAGCCAACCAGATCGGAATTTCATCAGGTCAGCAATTGCGGATTTCTAATTCTCATGGCTCCATCACGATTCCAGTACTTGTAGAAGATATTCATGACGATGCAGTTTGGATTCCACGCAATTCATTTGCATCGCAAGCGCTCGTTGCCCTTGAAGCAGCTCACGGTCAGGTAGTCACGGTGGTGAAGGCATGAATACATTAAATAATGCAGTGTTAATCGCCAAAGATCCTGGCTGGCTTATCGCAGTGAAAGGCGTTCTCGTCTTTGCAATCTGCGTACTGTGCACATTGATGGCTGTCTGGGCAGAACGTCGCGTATTAGCAAAGATGCAATTGCGTACTGGCCCTAACCGAGTTGGAAAATTTGGTCTCCTGCAATCACTTGCAGATGGTGTGAAGCTGGCACTGAAGGAAGACATCATTCCTGCTGCTGCAGATAAAGTTGTCTTTATTTTGGCTCCAATCATTGCAACATCAATGTGCTTTATGGCTTTTGCAGTTATTCCAATGACAGGAGAAGTCACTCTCTTCGGCCAAAAGACTGCACTACAGATGACTGATTTACCTGTCAGCGTTCTCTATATTTTGGCTGTCACCTCCATTGGTGTGTACGGAGTGGTTCTTGCTGGTTGGTCATCAGGTTCTACCTATCCACTTCTTGGTGGATTGCGTTCAAGCGCGCAGGTTATTTCTTATGAAATTGCGATGGGACTTTCGCTGGTTGCAGTCTTTATTTACGCAGGTTCAATGTCTACCTCCACCATTGTTGGTTCACAACATCAACATATTTGGAATGCAGTTGTACTCTTTCCTTCATTTGTCATTTACGTGATTTCTATGGTCGGCGAAACAAACCGTGCACCTTTTGATTTAGCTGAAGCAGAAGGAGAACTCGTGGGTGGTTTCCACACCGAATACTCATCGCTGAAGTTCGCACTCTTCTTCCTCGCTGAGTACGTCAACATCATCGCAGTTTCGGCTCTTGCAACTACGCTCTTTTTGGGCGGTTATCACGCGCTACCAGGGCTTGGCTTTACTGAAAGTTGGCTCGGTGGCTGGTTTACCTTGGTCTGGTTCTTCCTCAAGGTGATCTTCTTCTTCTTTATCTTTATGTGGTTGCGCGCAACGCTTCCACGTCTTCGCTACGACCAATTTATGAAATTCGGTTGGAAAGTTTTGATTCCAGTTTCTTTGGTCTGGATTTTGATCGTGGCTTCACTTCGAGTTCTTCAGCAAGAAGGTGCTCCACGCATTGCAACAATTGCATTTGCAGTCGGAATCGTTTTACTGGTCATGGCAGCTAGCTCACTTATCGATCGCTCAAAAGCTAAGGCTCGTGCACCGCAGCCAGAGGGCGACGCTCCAAATTTCCCAATCCCATCACTTCCCGAAGTGAATTCCATCAATGTTTCAGGAGGTAAGTGATGTCTGATTTCATTGAGAAGAAGAACTCAGGTCAAGCCGATATTAATTCTGTGCCTTTCTCTGAAGTAGAACAGCCAGGTCCAGCACCGCTTGCACAGCAAGCTAAAGGTTTCTGGGTCACCTTCTCTTCTATGTTTAAAAAGAATCAGACCGTGCAATATCCAGATGTAAAAGCACCTACGCAACCACGTTTCCATGGTCGCCACCAACTCAATCGCCATCCAGATGGCCTTGAAAAATGTATTGGATGCGAACTCTGCGCTTGGGCATGTCCTGCTGATGCTATTTATGTTGAAGGTGGAAATAACACCCCTGGAAATCAACTTTCACCTGGTGAACGCCACGGTGCTGTGTATCAAATTAATTACCTGCGTTGCATTTTCTGTGGTCTTTGTGTTGAGGCTTGTCCAACTCGCGCGCTCACTATGACTAATGAATATGAACTTGCTGACGATAAACGTGAGAAATTAATTTTCGAAAAAGAAGATCTATTGGCACCGCTCCGCCAAGGAATGCTTGCTCCACCACATCCCATGTATCCAGGTATGACCGATACCAACTATTACAACGGCGATGTGAAGGAAGCCCATCCTTCACAAGCAATGAATGGCGATAAGTAATGCTGACTATTCAAACTCCTGAAACAATTCTTTTCTGGGTACTTGCCCCACTTTCCGTCCTGGCTGCGCTTGGAATGTTGCTCGTAAAGAAGGCGGTGCATTCAGCGCTTCTCCTAGCTTTTGTGATGATTACTTTGGCAATCTTCTATATTGCACAAGATGCACTCTTCCTCGGAATCGTGCAGATCGTCGTCTACACGGGCGCAGTCATGATGCTCTTCCTCTTTATTCTGATGCTCGTTGGCGTTGATGCATCCGATTCACTCACCGAAACTATTCGTGGACTTCGCCCCATTGCTATTACTGCAGCGATTGGCTTTGGGGGATTGATGATCTCTTTGATCGCCCGCGCCAAATTGGGCCACGGCGCTTTTGGATTAGCTGAGGCCAACAAAGATGGCAATGTGCAGGGATTAGCAAAGTTGCTCTTCTCAGATTATGTATTTCCATTCGAAGTAATTTCTGCGCTACTGATTACTGCAGCGCTCGGCGCGATGGTGTTAGCGCATCATCAACGTACTTCGGCAAAGCCAACTCAGCGCGAACAATCCATTGCGCGTTTCCGCCAAGGAACACTTGGAACCGCTGCTGGTCTTCCTAGCCCCGGAGTATTTGCAAGGCACAATGCAGTCGATGTTCCTGCGCTACTTCCTGATGGAACACCTGCACCTAATTCAATCTCTGCAACTCTGAAAGCGCGCGGCGATATTTTGGAGACTAGCCAATTTGAACTCGGCGAAGTTGATAAGACTGTTAAGGAGGAGAAGTAATGAATCCTTACAACTACTTATATGTAGCTGGACTTCTCTTCACCATTGGAGCAATTGGAGTAGTTGTTCGTCGGAACGCAATTGTGGTTTTTATGTGCATTGAATTAATGCTCAATGCTGCAAACCTTACGCTCGTTACTTTTGCGCGTATCAATGGCACGCTCGAAGGCCAGGTCACCGCATTCTTTACGATGGTGGTTGCAGCGTGTGAAGTAGTTGTAGGTCTTGCCATCATTGTCACGATCTACCGGTCCCGTCGATCAGCATCTATCGATGATGCTAGTTTGTTGAAGCGATAACGATGGTTACCTCAAATTCTTTGGTCTACTTAATCGCGCTTCCACTATTAGGTGCGACTATTTTGTTGTTGGCAGGGCGTCGTGCCGATAAATGGGGCCACATTCTGGCAACCCTGATGTCTGCCAGCTCTTTCGCAGTAGGTCTCTATCAACTTTCCGCGATGCTCGGTCGAAGCACGGAAGAGCGGGCAATCTCTCAGAAGCTCTTCTCGTGGATCAACGTGGCATCATTCCAAGTGGATGCAGGATTACTTCTGGATCAACTCTCAATCTGCTTTGTCTTACTGATTACCGGCGTTGGAACTCTGATCCATGTTTATTCAATTTCATATATGGCCCATGATGAAAATAGACGTCGTTTCTTTGCGTATCTCAACCTCTTCGTAGCAGCAATGCTGCTCTTGGTTTTGGGAGATTCTTACTTAAATCTCTATGTTGGCTGGGAAGGCGTGGGCCTTGCTTCATATCTCTTGATCGGTTTTTGGAATCAAAAACCTGCATATGCAACAGCTTCCAAAAAAGCATTTGTGATGAACCGAATCGGCGATATGGGACTTTCTTTTGCCATCATGATCGCATTTGCAACGCTAGGCACTGTCTCATTCGTGGGCGTAAAAGAAGCTTCGCATAACGCTTCGCAGACAGCGCTGACTGCGATTGGAATTATGTTACTCGTTGCAGCAACTGGTAAATCTGCACAGTTCCCATTGCAAGCTTGGCTTGGCGATGCAATGGCTGGTCCAACTCCAGTATCTGCGCTTATTCACGCAGCGACTATGGTGACAGCGGGCGTGTATTTAATTGTGCGCTCTAACTTCATCTTTGATGCTGCTCCAACTGCACAGTTGCTAGTCGTCATAGTTGGCGCAATTACTCTTCTCTTTGGTGCGCTCGTCGGTACTGCTAAAGATGATATTAAGAAAGCCCTCGCTGCATCCACCATGTCACAAATTGGATACATGGTCTTGGGTGCAGGACTTGGCCCAGCCGGTTATGCATTCGCAATCATGCATCTCCTAACTCACGGATTCTTTAAAGCAGGAATGTTCCTCGGTGCAGGTTCAGTAATGCATGGCATGAACGACACAGTTGATATGCGTAAATATGGTGCGCTTCGTAAATTTATGCCTATCACCTTTGTGACTTTTGGATTGGGATACCTCGCGATTATCGGAGTCCCACCATTTGCAGGTTTCTACTCAAAAGATTTAATTATTGAAACTGCATTTAATGCAGGTGGCGCTAAAGGAATAATCTTGGGTGGAGCCGCATTGCTGGGGGCCGCAATCACTGCCTTCTACATGTCACGCGTGATGATTCTGACATTCACCAGCCCACAACGTTGGGATGAAGATGCTCATCCTCACGAATCACCAATTTTGATGTGGCTTCCCATGGCAATTTTGGCAATTGGATCAGTTACTTCAGGATTCCTTTTTGCCCGTGGTGATGCGCTCGCACACTGGTTACAACCAGTCTTTGGCGAACATGGCGCTGAACATAGTGAAGAACACCTCTTCTCACCGATCGTTGTATCTGCAATGGCGCTTGTTGCAGTTGCCATAGGTGTTGCGATTGCAGTCATCAAGTATCAATTATCAGAAGTTGCTGCAACCGCGCCTGAAAATGTTTCAATCTTTACAGGTACAGGGGGCGGCATCTTTCTCACCCCTTGGATGTTGGCGCGGGGCTGGGCGAAAACGAAAACCGCGGCGGCGGTTTCCGCCTTTTTTATCTTGGGGAATTCATTGGCCGGTTTGGCGGGGCATCTGAGCGTCGTGAGGAAGTTTCCGTCCCTCGGGCCCTGGCTGCTCGCCGTGGTCGCCGTGGGGGGGTGGTGCGGTTCGCGCTTGGGTAGTCGGCACTTTTCGCCGGTGTGGATCCGAAAGTTGCTGGCGGTGGTTCTGGTGATCGCGGGAGCCAAACTTATCTTTATCACTTGAGTTAAACTCGGTCTTTTTGCGGGAAGGTAGGGCTGGGAATCGGAGGACCGGGACAACAGTCGCTGCCAAGATAGGACTTTGAAACCGGAAGATCTGGAACGGATGGGCGGGAAACCGTGACTGCCCTCATGTTGAATCGACTCCGATCGGAAATAATCTTTGCTTATGGGAAATGAAAAATAAAAGAAACTAGTTGAGGTGAAGTGAATCCATTTCTGGGTGCTGGGAATTTCCGCAAGACGTAAACGGCAAATATATATATACCAAAGATATACAAAGCACACATTTTATAAAAAAACCGGACGGCAGGTTTTAAAAAAACCGGCACGGATTGTGTCAAGTATGTTACGACTTCAAAAAGTAACATTAAACCTTTTGTAAAAAGCGCGATGACAAGCATTTTTACCATATGTTTTCCGGTCATGTTTTATGAAAAAAAACCTGCGGATTCTTGCTGGCTTGGTTTTTTTTGCTGCCGGGTCATCCGGATGGTCGCAACTGTTGATTCAAAAAACGATCATGGTGGATCAAAACATTCCGGATCGTGGGCAGTACGTCAGCACGTTCACTTGGTCGGATTATGGGGGATTGGCGACGATCAGTGATGTGAACGTGGGTTTGTCGCTCTCCTCCACCAATGGGACGACGCTGCGGCTGGGACAGATGTACGCCACGCTGACCTTTGGCACCGCCAGTGAGAGCCACCGTGTGGCGGTGCTGCTGAATCGGGAAGGAGTCACAAGTGCCAGTGCGTTCGGCAGTTCCCTCAGTTCGCTGAACGTGACGTTTGATGATGCCTCCTCGAACAATATCTTTTTTGCCACAAATTCCACGGGGACCTATGCGGCGGACGGGCGTTTGGGGGTGAATCCATAAATACATAACCTGAGGGATCCTTATAGAGGAATTGCATTTCGCGCTTTTCCAAGATCGCAACATCTACCTTTACTCCGGCGTTGAAAGTTCTTTCCACAACCTTTCCAGAAAGTACA
>OGWM01000063.1_pt1 | contig 15664 bp, 24 predicted proteins | sample 1576041 | NCBI WGS metagenome assembly OGWM01 (sample SAMN07581538, study PRJEB24739) | freshwater metagenome | place: Singapore | collected 2015-01
CATCGGGCTTTGGGAAAAGTTGTTTCGCAGGAATGAGAAGTGGGGTGGAAGATTGTTGTGAGAAAGGTAGAGTAGGGCTGGCATGAATTTTCTCCGTGGAATCGTTCTTCTTGTGGTGGGATGCGTTTTGGCGGTGACCGGATGGGGAAAAGATTTGAGGATCGCCCGGAATCGAGCGTATGCAGCGGTCAGTAAAATCGATTTTCAGGGTAAACATTTTCGGAGGGATATTGGGCATCGGGCTTTGGGAAAAGTTGTTTCGCAGGAATGAGAAGTGGGGTGGAAGATTGTTGTGAGAAAGGTAGAGTAGGGCTGGCATGAATTTTCTCCGTGGAATCGTTCTTCTTGTGGTGGGATGCGTTGTGGGGGTGCTGTTGGCGCCCCGCTTGCCAAAATTTGAGGCGGGGTTCGGCGAGGTGTTTTAATTTTTCAACAACCTTGTCAACTAATTCTACCTGTCTTCTTGGTAGAACATAATATTCAGGTTGTGCATTTAAGTTATCTAACATACTAAGGGTAGGAGTTTCCTCCTACCCTATAGTAATAAGTAATACTTACAAAAAGTAAATACTACAAAGTAAATTACTGTTCTTTAGCGAATCCAGTAGCTTTTACAGAAGCTCTTTCAGCTAATGATTCAACAGTCATTTCAGTTACATACTGTCCTGCTGTGTAATCACCATTTGCTGGTAACTCTGTGAAAGATGGTTGTCTTCCCTCTAAGAAAGCAATTCTGAATGTATCCATTCTAAGAGCGTAAATGGTTGTAGAACCAGTTACATTTCTTACATCTCTGTGAGGAATTACTCTTACTTGTCCGAGTGATGAATCGAATACTGAGATATTCTTATAAAGAGTATCAGTTTCGTTAACATAGTTAGTAATGTTGGTTGTTAGAGCAGAAATTCTTCTCTTTAGAACCATAGGTACTAATACTACATCAGCAATATATTCCATTCCTACTTGGTCGTATGATAATTGTAATAAGTCCTCAAGTCTTGTGACTGATAAAGATGTTCCAGATGAAAGAGCAGTAGCGTTTGTAGAGATACAACCGTCAATTCCTGCCATTCCTCTTGGGTATCCTGAAGCTCCAGCTGATGGGCCTGCTCCGTTAAGAACAGCAAATTCCATCTTAGCATTAAGTCTCATAAGAGCTTTTTGTTTTTGGAAGCTATAAGGGTCTTCATTAGTTGCGATGCTCATTGCTCTTTCGGTGTTTGATACTTTAACAGATTCTGTTAGGATAGCAGTATAGTTTCTGCTTCTTACAGGCATTGTTAAGTCATTGAAAGATGCGTCTGCGCCTTCAACTGAGAAAGTTACAGAAGTAGGTCTTGTTTGGTTATAAGTTACCCACTCATGTAGTGTGTTTCTTGCAACAGAAGTTCCAAGATTTCCAGTCAAATAGTTTCCGCCTAATGGAGATACATCTTTAAGAAGTGATAGTAAATCTTCTCTTCTTGAGTTGTCATCATAGGTTAATAATCCGAATGCCATAGTTAGTGTTTAATAGTGTCCTTTCTCACCGTTTAACCTATAAACCAATTTTCTTAAGTCTTTCTTGAATTGCAAAAGACCTGTCTTTCTCGTTGTAAGAATACAGTTTGGCTTTTAAGTCTTCAGATGTAAAGTCAACTCTGACATTTTTACCAGGATTGACATTTCCAACTTGGGCTTTTGCTACCTGAGTCTTTTTATATTGAGTAACAGCCTCTTCTCGTTCTTTTATACTCGCGTTCATTGGTTTATAAACTCTTAATACTTCGTCAGCAGCAAGGGACAAACTTGCGTTTTTTCCTTCCAACTGAAGTCTTGCCAACCTGTCTTTGACTAACTCAACGAATTGAGGGTCATAATCGACATTGGCTGGGTCAAGATAAGGGTGTTTAGTAACAGCCTTTTCAACCTCGATTGTGTTCTTAGCGTCTTCTGCTAAGGCCTTAGCCTCAAGTGCAGACATCTTCAAAGACTTAAGGTCTTTATTTAACTTGTCGATAAGAACATTTCCTTCTTCATCGACATAGTCACCCATGTCTTCTGAAATGTTACTTGAGTAATCAAATACATTTTCAGTTCTTACTTCAGCTTGTTTTTTAACCTCAAGCTCTTTCAGTTTAGCTTTTAGTTCCTTATTGGAAGCTAATAGCTTTTCAAACTCTTTACGAGTACGCTCTGCGGCGTGTTCTGGAAGTTTTGGCTCTTCCTGTGTAGATGTTTCTTGGTCTGGCAAATTACCTGAAGATGCTACATCAACTTCTCGGACTTCCAAATTGTCCATATTGCCGTTTTGGATATTATCCATTAACAGTTCTCCTGCTCAAATAAATAGTGGTTAGGGCGAGCATCACCCAGAACTTAATTGAGAAATATAATTTCTATGGGTTATGTCAATAGTGATTATTGTTTTGGGGAGGATTTTACTCCTCCCCTTCTGACTGTCTCCTGTAGGTATGTTCGAACATAACTGCACGACCAGTCCATTTGCCGTAATGTTTAATGTCGTGGCAAACGACACAGAGAGTTTGCAAATTATTAGGGTGATTAGAACCCCCTGCCGAACGAGGAATGATGTGGTCAACCTCTAAGATTACTCTTGAAGATTTTCCACCGCTCCCACAGACAACACAATGGAAAGTATCTCGTTCTAAAATTGCATATCTCTCCTCCCTACTAAGGCGTGGTGTCTTACTCACAGGACACCTCCTACTCGATATGTGCGTATACAAGATGCCAACCAGCAAGAAGGTAGTCTTTGGACAATCTACTTGCTTGTGTCATATAATCGAGAACAGGATTTCGTGGCACTTTAAGTGTCATAATCAAGTTCCCGAAGTCATGATACCTAACGAGTCTTACGACAAGCATAAAACCTCCTAATCGTACCAAGTCAACGAGTCGTTAGACAAGAACACAAAATCTCGGGCATTGATTGACTCCAAAGTCCACCCCTTATCGATATAACTTTTGGCCATATGATAAGCAAGTTCTACAATGGTGGTCATATAAATGTCCATTACCCGTTTAGTCATATGAACGGGTTGTTCCCCAAACTTCACCAAAATAATGTGGAGTTCGAAACTATAGTGGGGCATATCTCACCTCCTAAGTTACATAATACAAATTATAAACCTAAGTGGTATAATTTTTGTAATGTCCAAATATACTTTAGAAGATTTTATTAATCTTCCCGAAGTTGTTAAAACTCTTAGGAAGAAAAAAGGCTTATCACAAGCAAGGCTCGGTTCTAAAGTTGGGGTAAGTAGTAAGACTATATGTGCTTACGAAAGAAACCAAATTTATCCTTCTATAGAAGTACTTTTTAAAATAATGAATGCTTGTGGTTATGTTTTGGAAATTAAAGAAGATATTTATAAAACACCTAAGAAGTTAACAGTTCCACTTTCGTAAACTAAGTGCTTTTCTTGTTGGCCTACCTTTTTCATCTTTCATTGGGCCTTTCATTCCACCCATACGAGCGCAAAACGATTTTCTTCTTTTAGCGGCTTTAGAACCAGGTTTTAATTTTGATGGTGGAGTAGTCACCGCCATAGAAAGTTTACTACCAGGATTTTCTCTTCTATACGAAGCAATACCTTTTTTATTAAGACCCCCTTTAGGGTCTTTACCTTCTTTTCTTGTCCATGCTGCTGTTTTGTATGCCATAACTTCCTCGTTCATATAGGAATACAACAGCGCGAGATAGCAAGTCAATTCGGTCTTTAAAAAAACCTAAACCAGTATTACAAGTGTTACATAATAACCCTCTTACTTCCTTAGTATGGTGGTTATGGTCTACATGAAACTTGAGTTTAATATTACCCTGACAGATAGCACATTTATATTTTTGTTTCTTAAGCATTAAGAGAACATCATCGTAAGTTAAATTATATTTTTTGTATTGATTTTTTTTCCCGTAAAGTCTACTCGACTCATTGTGACAAGGCCTACAATAGGGGTGTGGTCTGTTTTCACAGCGTATTCGATTAAACTCTGTAAGTGGCTTGACCACAAAACAGCGTTGGCATTCTTTCTCTTTTCCCAAATCTATTTTCTCTTAAATATAACCTGTAGTAATCTTACCACAAACTTAACTTTAAGATTAATAACTTCTTCGATACCAGCTTTTTTCTCAAGTATTAATTTTTTAAGTAACTTAACATCGGAGTTAAATTCCTTAGTTAATTCTTTTAAATCTTGTAACATTATTTTTTCTTGTAAGTTTTAAGTTTTGCAAATTCTTTTTTGCTAACTGTTGATTTAGATTTTGGTTTAGAAGTACCTTGCCTCCTTGCAAAAGCAATATTTCTAACCAAACTGTTTTTCATGGATTTTAAAGCTTTAAGACTTTTTCTTTTTTCCATATTTAGATTTACCCATTTCAGAAAGCATAATAGCAACTGCTTGTTTCTGTCCTTTTTTACCTGCAGGAACAAACTTTTTGGATTTACCGATATTTAAAGTACCAGCTTTCCATTCTTTCATTACTTTATCGCCTTTCTTTTGAGCTTTAGTCATTTTCTTCATTATTTCATTTTCCTTTTCTTACCAGCAACAGCCATTTTAGTCATCTTTTTTTGTCCGTACTTTTTGATTCCTATTGAGGCGGCAACGGCTTTAGGGTTTGTAACTTTACCTTTTAATTTATTAACTAATTGTTTAAATCTTTCACCTGTTCCTAATTTTGGTTTCTTCATTTTATTTTCCTTTCACCTTCTTAAGTACATCTTTTCTTATTTGTTTTTTAATTTTATCTTCGCCTTTTTCAAGTTTTTTCTCAAACTGCATTTCAAGTTTTTCTTTTTTCAACTCTTCCTGCATCATTCGACCTTCATATTGTTTTTTAACTTGTTCTTTTAAGTCTTTTAATCTGTAATATAAGTCTGCAAACTCTTCTAATTTCATAATTAATAAATACAAAATATTACTTTATTTTATAGTGGATAATTTTTTAACTTTAAGTTGTCTCACTTTTTTAATAGTAGGTTTCTTTGCTCTAACTTTTCTTGCTCTTACCTTTCTTGGTTTTTTTGCTTTAACTTGTTTAATTGCTGGTTTACCAGTAAGGGTATCTTTAAATTTATTAATAGGACTCGATTCCTGTTCAGTTTTTAATTGGTTAATTTTTTGGTACATTGCATTAAATTCAGGGTTTGTTCTTGCAAGTTCAAGTTTTTGTTGGTCTGAAAGTCTATTAAAGATTTTTTCTCTTGTAGTTAATTGTTTATTTACATTTTTTTCAAGGGTATTTGAAACAATATTATTTATTTCTCTTTGAGTAAAATTTTTACTTAAAGAGGAAGCAGTTACCATATCATTATTTAAAATTGCGTTTTCAAGTCTTTGTCTATCAGAAGTCCTTTGTCTTTGTATTTTTGTCAAATCAGATACTTCTGCTTTATACCTAACAGGTAAGTCGGCTGCCTGCACTAAAGTTTTTTCAAGACTAAATGGTTTACCAGTTACAGCACTCTCAGCAATATTTCTTATCGGCTCACCAAAAATTGTAGGAATACCCACAGCTTGTCCTACTAAGGAAGTAGCACCTAAAAGTTGTTGTTGTGCAGAAAGAGGATTACCAAATTTATCTGTACCAAATAAAGGTCTTCCAGCGTAATCTGTATTTGAAAATAATGAAACTAAAGTACTTCCAAGTGGTGATAATCTATTTCTTGCAAGTCTTGAAAGTACGGCAGTATCATCATTGTAAAGACCATCAATAAAGTCAACTGGTAACCTAACAAAGTCAGCACCAGTACCAAATATTTGAATATATCTTTTGTTTCCTTGCTCATCATAAGTTCCAGTATCTATTGAGAATTTTTGACCTGGTTCATTTTCCCACATGTAGTGTCCCGAAGAAGTTTTATTTATAGCATTCATAAACACATAAGAACTCATAAAATTAACTATAAAATTTCTGTAAGCTCTATAATTTTTGTCTTTGTCCCATAGTGACTGAACTACTCTTTTTCCAAGTGTTACATTTGTTTCAAACCAATCAGGTGCAAGAAGTAGGAACTTCATTAAATTTCTTACTTCTGGACTTCTTCCCATCTCATCATAATTTAATCCTCCTAAGAGATTATTTGTAAATTCAGCAGCTTTCTTTCTTGCCATATCATCAGGCATATATGTTTTATAAGTATTATATGTATTCTTCCAAGTTTCCAATTTATATGCAGGGATAATGTTTTCCATAAGTGGGTCTTCAACAGCACTTTTATACATTTCCCATGCTCTTCCAAAGTTTCTTTTTAGAAAACCCGCATCTTTAAATTCAGCTTCAAATTCTTTTTTTAACTGCTCTTTTGTATAAAGTACAAGTTTTGGTGCTTTTTCAGAAACTACTAAACCAGATTTAACAGCTTCTGGTAGTAATTCTAAACTTTTAGCAAAATTTTTTCTTGCCGCACCTGGATTTGTTAAAAAATTTATTGCTTGAAATATAGAGGTTATAGGATTTTTACCACTTCCAAAAATATACCTCATAGAAGTAGAGATTCCATGAAAGTTTATACCAGTAAAAGGGATACCTGTAGTTAAAATTCTTTGTTTTACCCCATCGAAAAATCTTGCAGTTGAACCTAAGAAACCTTTGTCTTTTTGAGCAAGGTAGCTATTTATTACCTCAGCAAGTTCTGGTGGTGCTGCATACCTATCTTCTAAAAAACCTTCTTTAGTTCTTGATGTAAATCTTGGGAAACCTGTGCCAAGTTCAACCCAATCACTTGGTGCTTTTCTGGAAGGTACAACCCATTTATTGTTAACTAACTCAGTAAAAAAGTTTCTATCAGCAATAGCTTTTCTGGCAGTTCTTTCATACCAACCAACAAGTTCCGCAATATTGTTAAATTTAGGAGTTAAACCAACAGATATTCCTTCATTGTAACTATTAATAACTCTTTCAAAAGCAAAAGATGGTTTCATAGTTAAAGCTCTTCTTTTCTCATATTCTTGTAATGTCTCACCTGCTAATTTTTCAACTGGTTGTCCTAATCTTTTTCTTTGAAAGGCAGCAGCAATTTCTTCTTTGGAATTATTAAAAAGTAATGGTAAATAATTTACTTTGTCAAAGTACTGAGCTTCTTTTAAAATTCCTGCCTTAGCAAGTACCTTTTGCATACCATCAAAGTATTCTTTTAATCCAGGAAATTTAGAAGCATCTCTTTCAAAATCAATAATACCTTGAATCCCTTTGTCAACATAATCTCTAAACTCTTTAAATTTAAGCATTGATAAAGCTCCAGTTGAGTTTCTTGTATTTACCCAATTTGTAAAAGCATTTTGCATTCCCTCACCTAATCCCTGTGCTGGTTTAAAAGTTTTACCAAACCAACCTTGTTGTTTACCAGATATAGCTTGTAAAGAAGCTTTCATAATATCTTCATCAATTAGGTCGATGACATAATTACCTTTTTTATCAAGCGGGGCTTTAACAAGTTCATCATAATTTTTAGTAGCAATATTTTTTAAAACACCTTCTTCTAATTTATTAATTTCATTAATAGCACCTTTAGCTCCAGCGTAAGTAAATAACCCACCTGTTAATCCTCCAATAGCACCACCTGTAAGTATATTACTCATTATAAAATCTGTTTGTTTCTCTAATGGAATTTGATTTAAATCTTTTAATGCACCTGAAAGTCCGTAACCTGCACCAATAGCCGCACCACCTAATGCACCTTTGGTAACTTCTTTTCTTAAAATTTGCTTACCTGCTTGTTTAATAGCCTCACCTTCAAGACCTTTTAACGCACCTCCAAGAGCTACTTTTTGAGCACCTTTAGTGATACCTTTTCCAGCACCCCCTGTTAATAAAGTTGTTGCAAGGTCAAGACCTCCTTGACCAACTCTTCCAAGTCCCCCAGAAACATCACCACTTATAATTTGTTGTGTTCCACCTATAAGATTAGATGGAATATTTAAAATATCTTGACCAATACTGCCTAAAAAATTGACTCCCTTACCAAGAAAACCAAATGTACCTGTTTCAGGTGCTTTTGGTAATTGAACTCCAGTCCTTAAATAAGCTTCTATAGGAGTATCAGGTCTACTAATAGGAGTTATAGTTTGTTTTATTTTATTTAAATTTTGAAGTGACTGGTTAGATGCTTGGTTATATGTATCCATATCTAACTAATACTATAAATTTTACTGTTTAGGTTGTTCAGGTGTTGCTGGAGAAAATGCCCAGTCCCAAAAACTTGGGTTTTGTTGTTGGAATTGCCCTGTACCAGTTCTTAAGTTACCTTTAATATCAATTATTCCATTAGTTGTTTGGAATAATCTTTCTTTTGTTACTGGGTCAACACCTAAATCTGTAATACCGTATTTTGCTAAGTTACCTGTATTTACTATTGCTTGTAGTAATTTAGCAGCCTCATTAGACTGTGTTAATGTTTCACCTGGTTTACCTGTTCCAAATAATGCAGCGAAGTTAACTGGAGTTACTTCAGGAGTTGCTAAACTTGATTGTAATCTTAATAAATTTGCTTGTGATGCTGCTTGTTCTTTCATTAATGTTAAATTATTTGCTAACGCAGTTGATTGGTCTTCAATAGTTCTTCTTCTTGTAGCAAAATCTTGTAAAGCTGCAAGAGTTTGTGAGGATTTTGTAGCACCTGCTTGTGCTTTTGATTGTCTTATTGTTTCAAGCTGTCTATTAAATTCATTTCTTGCAGTTTGTAAAGCTTTTTCTTTTTCTAAATTAAGTTTATTTATATTTGCATTATACTCAGCCTGTATTGTTCTTAACTGATTTTGTACATTTTGAATACCTTGAGCTTGTTGCATTTGTGCGGCTCCCTGTGCTCTTAATTGTTCTCTTGCAATAAGTTCCCCAGCAGCTTGGGCAGCAGATGAACCACCTACTCCACCAAATTGTTGAACTGCTCTTTGTGCTTGTTCTTCAGCACTTCTTCTTATGTTTGCTAAATTTTGTTGAGTTGTTGCTTTGATGCCCTCTTGTGCTTGTGCTCCTGCTTCTTGTTGCATCTGAAGTTGTGATTGTAAATCAGGTTTCATTGCCTCAAATTGGCCACTAATTTGTTCTAATTGTGTAGGTAGTTGTCCTTGTAGACCTTGTTCTTGTTGTGTAAGAAAATCAATTTGTTGTTGATAAGCATTAGCAATTTCTTTTTTAAATTGGTCTTGATAATTTTGTTCCCCTTTAGTCTTATCTGTAGACTTTTTTTTAACTTCAACTTTAGGTGATGGTTTTTGTGTAACTGGTTGTGGTCCAGGTTGTACTGTTGGTCCTTGTACAATAGGTCTTGGCTCAGGTCCTTGCATTACATTTGATGGAGTAGTTACTGGTGTATAACCTGTAGCTACTTTTCTACCAGTTATTGTTCTTGGTCCAAAAATGTTTGCTTGTGAAATTGTTCTTTCCCAAGTAGAACCTAAATTATTTGAAGAAGTATCCATTGCCATACAACAAATTAATACAAAATTATTTTGTCAATACAAATGGTTTATCTGGGGTATCAAATACACCATATCCACATTTAGTACACTCTACTTGATTAGGTCTTACTCTTTTGAATGAATGTGTGCATTTTTCCATTTTAAGAATGGTTAAATGAACCTTACTCGGAGTCATTGACTTCTCTAATACTTCCTGTGATGTTGTCAATGATTGCTCGTTGACTTGCGATGAATTGGTTGTACTCTCTGATAAGTTCTGCTTTTCCATATTGTTTATTATAAGCCATCGCTAACTCTTCTGAAGTTTTATAAGCCGATGGGTTGGGGAACTCCTGGAGTTTGCCCACTAAATAGTTCTGTAGCAGTTGGAAGCCCTTGTGTTCCTGTACCTCCAAGATTAATCTGGCTTGGTTGAGTAACTCCTCCTGTGCCTTGCTCAAGTGGATTTGGTTGTCCTCCTGGTAATCCTCCCTGTCCAACTCCTGTTTGTACTGATTCAAAAAATTTTCCTGCATTTCTTACTCCATTATCTTCTGCTATCGCAATTATTAACTCTTTTAATTTTATTTTGTCTCCTTCAGCTTGTAGTTGTGCATTTACATTAGGGGAAACAAGTGTTTGGAATAATTGATTTCTACCCATTGTTAATTGTTCACTTGTTCCAACGGCCATTGATTTAACATCAGGAATGTAGTCATAGTTTCCTGTAATGTCATCTGGTTCTACTCTTAAAACTGCAAACTCACCATACTTATCCATTTCCATTTTAGGTACAAATTCACCTGTTCTCTTATTAGGAGTTAAGTTAACTGGTACAGATGGAATTGATGTTTGGTCAACAATGGTTTGTATCATATCTGAATTCATCATTCCAGAGTCGGTTTGTATCATATCTGCAATCTGACTTGCAACTTCATTTGGCACTTCCATATCATCAAGAGCATATTTTTTAAGCTCGTTTAACATATCCATTCCAGTTATTTTATAAATAATGTTGTACTTAGTTGGGTCATCAAATAAAAACTGTTGAATTAATTTAATCCAAATAACCATTTGGTCTTTTAATGCCTCTGATAAGAAAAGTTGATTAAATTGGTCTCTGGATTGCATCTGTGTAAATGTTGCTCTTACTTCAGTTGCAGTCTTTTCAGTTGCTGTTGGGTTTACATTTGAAACTCCAGCTGACAATTCGCCAAGTGCTGTATTAAAAGCACTCTTAAGAACCTGGTAAGTAGTTGAAAACTGTTGAACAACCTGAGTTCCTGACTGATGTTCGATAATATTGTTAGGTGTTGAACCTGTAAGCCATAAAGCATTAGGGGCATAAACGATTGTATCAAGTCTAACTCCATCTGCATTATTAGCGACCTTAATTGGAGGCCTTAATGAAAAGTTAATTTGGTCTTGGAAAGCACAAAGGTTTGCATTAATTGCTCTTTGGATTGGAAGTACTGACTCAAACTCACTTTCACCATAAACATCATCTCCGTTTTGATAGTATCTAAGTTGTACTACTGGAATAATCTTTGAATCAAGTGGGTTATCAATCTCTCTTAAAATAAGTCCATATCTTGGAGTGAATGTAACCCATTTATCTTTTCTATATTCAGTTACAACTTCAACTGTTTTAAAATAAATATCTTGACCAACTCTGTCCTCAAGTCCTCTAATTTGTTTTACAACCGAAGTATATCTATTATCTCTTCTGTCTCCTTGGTACTCTTCAAACATTAGTTTTTCAAGTATATCTAAATTTTCATATAGGTTTTCACCATCAATAGTTGTGTTTTTAAGGTCTTGTAGTGTTCTCCACTCTCTTACTTGTACCCAATTTGCATTTTTTACTGAGTTTGCTTGGTAATCAACGAAGACATCTCTGTTATCAAGTACTTTAAACTCAACTCCATCGTAGTCATCTGTCTTTCTCCAGTAACAAAGTGCGAATGCTGCACCAAATAGTCTTGTATAAGTGTCCATTAATGCCCATTTCTCAAGCATTGAACCACCAAGTTGTGCATTATCCCAGTAATAATCAAGAATTGCGTTAAGTATTTTAGCTTTAACTGCGTCACCAGTCTCTCTTGGTACTACTGTACCTTTAAGTTTTCCGTTAAATAGTCTTGAAGTCTTTTCAAGTGCAGCAGTTCTAATAACTGGGTCTACAATTTTAGATAAATAAGGCCAATTAGCTGGTAATTTTCCGTAATAAGCCCTGATAATATCGTCCCAACCATTCTTTCTTAGTTTTCTGGTTTCCATATCCTGTGTTCCGTAAGTGTAATGGTAGTTTACTTCAGCAAAAAGTGAGTTGTAACCATTATCCATTGCATTTACTTCTGGAATGGTGTTGATTGGTGGGTTATTTTTATTATCCATAGTTAAATCAATACAATATCTTACTCAAAAGTCCATTTGGCTGTGTCATTTTGGGGTAGTAATATTGGTTTATGTCTATCAAAATAACTCCCAGAGTCAATATTTACAAAATAATACTCTAATGCCCTCATAGCGTGGGAATAGTCATCGTGAAGAGGTATCTCATTTGAGGTTGAATACTGATTATTCTCTCTTGGTGGGTAACGATAATTTAAAAAACAGTCTCTAAGTCTTTCTAAATTGTTATCTATGTACAAACTTTTTACATACTTGTGTGTAATTGCCACTTGTTCAGGGATTTTAACACCAGTTTTAGTTCTAATATGTATTCCGTGCTTAGCATAAGTTTCAATAGGTGAAGTATTTGTGACTATTGACCTGGCGTTTCCTGCTGGGTCACCTGTAAATAAAGAAGGGTCACGGTAAGGTTTTGACTTGATTAGAGCTGCAAAGTAGTCAACATTAGCATTTGACTCTTCGTGATAGTCAATTATTCTAAACTCCCCGCCATTTGGCTGTATCCAGATTAGTGCAGTTGGGTCGTTAACTCCAAAGTCCATTGTGACATGTAGGTCTAAGAATGGGTCGTACTCACAAGTAACAAACTGTCTAACGACATCAAACTCTTTGTAGACTTGACCACTAACTGAGACAAACTCAGCTAAATACTCTTGTTTAAATGCGTCATCTGATAACTCAAGTTTAGCTTTCTCTAACTCTTCTTTTGGAAGATAAGGATTATCATAGGAAGTAAATCTAAATGAAGCATAGTCTGGGTCATTTCCTGCCTTGTTAAACATCTCGTAAAAGTGATTAAATCCAACAGGTGTTGAGATAAATAAAGCTTGTCCTTTGGTATCAGTTAGAGTTGGTCTTAGAACCTTATTCCACATATAGTTCCAGTTTCTCATTGAAGCCACCTCGTCCACGATAAGATAATCTATTTTGTTACCTCTGGCAGATTCAATGTTATCCACACCTTTTAGGTGAATGATGGAAGTTGATGGAAGTAATTTACCGTTTGAATCTATATTCTTAATTTGTATTTCAAGTCTGGACTCATTAGGCTCCCCAAATAAGATACCTGCCTCTCTGGTATAGACTTTCAAGTTATCCCATACAATATCACGAGCTTGCTTTATAGTTGGGGCAAAATACATTACCTTGCTTCTTGGCTTTAAAAGAGCAAAGTACATCATAGATATAACTGACAACTCTGACTTACCAAACCTTCTTCCCGCACAGACTACTTTAAATCTGGCAGATGACTCGTAAATTTTAAGTTGTGCTGGGTGAAAGTCTCGCATATTTAGTATTATAGGTTACAATATCATTATGCCGAAGAAATTTACAGAGTCAGATATTAAAGAATCATTTAAAAAAGTACCAACACCCGTAAAACAAAAAGTAGTTCAAGATTTAGTTACCCAAGATTATACTCAAAAAGAGATAGCAGATATGTTTGGTGTAAGTGCTATGATGATTTCTAAGTTAGCCAACGCTGAAATAAATGATGCAATGCTAAAAAAATTAGATAGTGAGGTTGAAAGACTAAACAGAATGAAAGATGTACAGATAAAGGCAGTAGTTAAAGACCTTGAACTAATGGCTTATAAGAAGCTACAGGAAGATGTGGGCAGTGCAAAGTATAGCGATGTCCTAAAGACTGCTGAACTTTTAAAAACTATGAACCCTACTAACCCAAGTACACAGAATAATATTCAAATTGTCATTCCAGACTCTGTTAAAAAGAAATTTGAAATTAAACCAGAAGAGGTTACAGAATAAAAAATCCCTCTTCTTTATCAATGAAGTCAACAAATCTTTTAGCAAGTTCCGTATACCTTTCCTTATCAGAAGTTTCAACAGGATTAATTTCTATTCCTACTTTTTCTAAGTTTTTAGCAATATCAATGTCGTGTGAATCTCGTAAACTAAAGTCGTAGTCATCATTAAGGGCTTTAGTAAGAGCTTCTTTTAAACCTTCACAGTCTTTTTTATCAACTAATTGGAAATCATTTGATAAGTAGTAAGTAATCTTACCTTTACCAAGCCTACCTTCTTCGTTAACTTTTTCCCCATAATAATCAATGGAGTCATCATCACTTTCAGGAAATACTCCTAATGGTACCCAACCATACCTCATTGCTCCGTGTAAAATTGGTGAGAAATCAAAAATGTGAAATCTAAAATATGTACTGTTTTTATAACCAGTTAAATCATAACCCATAGTATTATCCTTTCTAATCAATTACATTTCACTTTCTAATAAATTTTTAAGCTCTTTACCTGGAGTATTAGAAAGAACATCTAAAACTATCATAGCTGAGAGTAAATGCTGTTTGTATTCCGCAGGTACATTTTCCCTTTTTGAGTGAAAGTAAAGACACCTGTAAGTTGCAAATGTATCTGCAATATTTAAACCATCACTATCTTTAAAACATTCTGCAATTTCTTCTTGATAGTAACCTTGTAATTCAGTAGGTTTAAAATCCTTTTCAAAAATTTCTAATGTAAGCATTATTTGTTTTCCTTTTCTGTAATTTTGGTGTTATCAACAAGTTTTTTAAGTAAGTATAAAACAAAAACTATTGTTAGTAAGGCAAATAAAACTCCAAATACACCACCTACAATTAATTTAAACACAGTTACCATTACATCAATCATTATTTTATCCTTTCAACTAATAAACAATTACGAAGTAACCTATAAAGTGTATCCACTAAGTCATCTTCTTTTTTGATATAGAACCTAAGTATCGTATCCATATAACCTATAGTATGTTGTTTTTCTCTGAAGAATTGTTCTACCATTCTAATTTCAATTTTATCGCCCCTATCAAATTTATATAGCCCGTACTTTATATCGGGGGTAGCTGTTAATGAGTTTTCTCTTCCGTCATTAACAAATTGTTCTAACTGAGCATAGGTGAACATGATTACATTTTAACATTAAAAAAGTGAGATTGAAAATATCAACCTCACTTGATAGTATTGAGAAGTGAAAAACAATACTAAACCAATCATATCAAAGGCAAAGGAAAATAACAACTTGTTTACTCCAGATTATATTCCCTACTACCAATTCCTTGAATACGAAGGTCTTAACCACTCAGACATCAAGCTCTTTGGTTTCATTTTCTTTTACCTAACTTCATCATCAAATACCTTCTACTTCTCTAACGAAAACTTAGCTGAGATTTTAAATTCAAGTGAACGAAGAATTAGTGCTTCAGTATCAAAATTAAAAAATAGAAACCTCATCTTCGTAAAGATACTCCCCCACTCTAATAAGGGGGTGTATAGGTTGATTTCACTGAATAATCAGGTAGTCACTGAGTTAGCAAAAAGATATGTTGGTGGTAGACAAAAATGGCGAGACCCCATAGACAAAAATGGCGAGGAAATAGAGAATATAAATAATAATAAATAAGGAGATTTTTTAAGAAAAAGTTAAGTCTATTCTTAACCCAGAAAGAGCCTACACTCGTTAAGAATTACACCAGAACAACCTTATAAGAGTAAGAGATGTTAAAATCGATTCTAAGAACGATTCTGACTTAGGGTAGGTCTTTTATCATTTAGGACATTTAAGTTCGTTATAAGTCATTTTAGAGAGTGTTAGAGGTATTTTTAGAGAGATGTGTTTGGAAGGTAAGATGAATATTTGTTCAAATATCTCTACACCAATAAATTGGTGGGTGTCGTCACATAGGGGGGTGTAACCTATAATAAATAAAACTCCAAATACACCACCTACAATTAATTTAAACACAGTTACCATTACATCAATCATTATTTTATCCTTTCAACTAATAAACAATTACGAAGTAACCTATAAAGTGTATCCACTAAGTCAT
>OGWM01000066.1_pt1 | contig 15504 bp, 16 predicted proteins | sample 1576041 | NCBI WGS metagenome assembly OGWM01 (sample SAMN07581538, study PRJEB24739) | freshwater metagenome | place: Singapore | collected 2015-01
CTTCAGCAACAGCTTGTCCCCAAGGAACATTCACCGCGCCTGGTATATGACCAGCTCTAACTGCTAATTCTTGAATACCTGCTGGAGCAATAACTTTTCCAGTGAACTCATCATTAGATCTAATATCCACTAATGCCGTATCAGATTTTTTATTAGCAACGGCAACCACATCAACTAATCTTGCACGTAAATTATTGTTAGCATCAGATACTTTAATATTCCCAGCAGCAACTTGTGTTGCAATTGGAGTTAAAGGTCTTTTTTCTGCTTCCCATTTTTTTCTGCCACCATCGAGTAATTTAACATTTTTTACTCCATAAATATCAAACACCCAGGCACCCCATGCAGCAAACCAGTTATTGCTATCTCCATAGATTACAATTGTGCTGTCATTATTAACGCCTGCTTGACGAAGTAATTTTTCAAAATTTTCTTTACTAGCGATATCTCTTTTTACAGGATCAACTAAATCCGTGTGCCATTTAAAATTTACTGCACCTTGAATATGACCTCTTTCGTATACTCCAGTATCAACGCTTACTTCAATTAATCGAAGCTTAGGGTTGTTAAGATTTTTTTCTAACCAATCAGTAGTTACTAAAAAATCACTTGGAGCTGCTACTACAGGAGCTGTAAATAATAGCGTCCAAAGTAGAATAACCTTTTTAATTAATTTCATTTTCTATTTCCTTATGAGTTATTTTTAATGTGCAGCTGATTTAGTATTTATTTCTGCTTAATTCAATATTTGTAGAAAAATAAGTTAAAAATTAGATTTTTAATGACTAAAACTAGTATTTTATTTTAAATATGATAAATATATCAGAATAAAATCATATGAATGAGATAGATAAAAAAATATTATCCCAACTTCAGGAAGATGCAGATATTCCAATTGCAGAATTATCTAAGAAAGTGAACCTTTCAGCCACGCCATGTTGGGCTAGAATTAATAAGTTATATAAAGAGGGATATATAAAGAAGAAGGTTGCGGTAGCAGATCGTAATAAGCTTAATCTTAAAACTGTAGCTTTTGTTTCAATTAGAACCAATCAACACAATATGGAATGGGCTAAGAAATTTATAAATATTATAAGCTCAATGCCTGAAGTTGTTGAATTTTATAGATTAAGTGGCAGCATTGACTACTTATTAAAAGTGCTTGTTCCGAGCATGGAAGAATACAATAAATTCTACACCAAGCTTACAGATCAGATAGATATCTTTTCAGTTGCAACTTCCTTTTCAATGGAAGAGATAAAACAAACCTCAAGCCTTCCATTAAATTACGTTTAAATAATTATGCGTATAGTGCATATGTTCTAATTGCATATTGTGTCATGCAAGCAACACAAGTCTGATATTTGTTTTAAAGGCTTTAATTTAAATGTAAATCAATTATTAGTGCTCACATTAACTAATTTAATTATCTAAAAAATGAATAAAAAAATAATTCTTTCTTCTTTTGCTTCTTTGCTTTTTTTATCTCAAGCAGCAAATGCAGAAATTAAAATTGGAAAAGGTTCTTTAACATTTAATGCTGGAGTAGCTAGCGGATATGTATTTAGAGGAATAGAACAAAATAAAGCTCAGCCATCACCATTTGTGGGCGCTGATTTTACTCACCCAGTAGGAGATTTTGGAGTGTATTTAGGGGCTTGGGCTGGTGCATCTGACGGATCGGATAGTCACAATTATGAATACGACGTTTATGGGGGAATAACTAAGACTGTTGGCATTGCCACTTTTGATATTGGATATGCTTCATATATGTATCCAGGTGCAAGTATAAGCAACCAAAAACAAACTGCAGAATATTATGGAAAAATAACTATAGCTCCTGATAAAAAACCTTACACTTTTGGAGCTGCTTATTATGTTGATGACACTGGTGGTCAAAAAAGTGGATCTACAAAACTTGATAGAGATTACTATGAGTTTAATGCTACTTATGACTTTGGAGTCCTTCAAAGTAAATTAAGCTATGGTGTTTGGGATAATGAAGCTGCAACTACAACGGTTACATTGTCCAAAGAATTAGCGACTATAAATTTTGATTTATCGTACATAAATGCTAATAAAGAAAGCAACGTGAGCGGAATAGCTGGTAATAAAGATAGAGAGTACGTTATTCTTCAAGCTAAAAAAACATTTTAATTAAATAACATTATTACTATTCAGTATTTAGAGATTGCAAGTCTCTAAATACTGATTTAGTATTTCTTTAACTAAGTTTTAGGGGTGCTTCGAAAGAGGCTGAGATTATACCCTTGAACCTGGATTGGTAATTCAATTAGGGAAAAATGATAAACAGTTTCTTAAGTTTAAATCTTACATTTGCAGTTGTAGTTTTTATTTCAACATTATTTTTGTTGATTGGAATATTTTATTCTAGAAAAAAAGTTAGCTTAAATACTTATTTAGTTTCAGATCGTAACGAAGGGGTATTTAGCTTAAGCGCAACTTTAATTGCATCATCCCTTGGCGCATGGATTTTATTTGGGCCTCCAACTGCTGCAACATGGGGTGGTTTTGGATCTGTTATTGGTTATGCACTTGGAACTGCGTTTCCAATGATATTGCTAATATTTTTTGGAAAAAAGATAAGATTGCTATTACCTAAAGGGAAATCATTAACTGAGTTAGTTTTAAAGAAGTTTGGGAAAAATTTATTTAAGTTAATTTTTTCTTTAATGATTTTTTATTTATTTATATTTTTGTGTGCGGAAGTAACCGCAATATCTAAGCTTGTTTATTATATCTCAGGACTAAATATTTGGATTACAGCATCTATTATTTTATTTTTCACATTAACTTACGTTTTATTTGGCGGATTAAAAGCAACGATTAGAAGCGATGGAATTCAATTTATTGCTATTATTTTATTATTTTTATACTTAATTTTTTCAGTATTTTTAAAGAATAATAACAATCTAAATCTTAATATTTTTCAGGAAAACTTTATTAAATTTGATAGCAAATCTTTAATATCATCTTTTCAATTTGGCTTTGTGTTTTTTATAGCGGTTGCAGCAACCAATTTATTTCATCAAGGTAATTGGCAGCGAGTTTATGCGGCTAAGAATGAAAAAATTTTAGTAAAGAGTTTGCTTATTTCATTTTTTATAATTTTTTTAATTGTATTGATGATGGGTGTTACTGGAAGTATTTCTAAATTAAATGGATTAAAATTTAATGAAGACCTTGCTTTCTTTTCTATTATTTTAAATAAAAATGATATTTTAATTTCATTAGCTGTTCTAATTTTTTCTCTATGTTTGACGATTAGTACCGTTGATACCTTACTCAATTCAATATCAAGTCTTGCAATAGTTCATAGTAAAGATTTTTTTAATTTTAAATTTTTAAAAGATAAAAAACTTTCAAATGTTTTACTAATTTTATTATCAATCATTTGTTTTATGATTGCCCTTTACCAATTTAGTGTTCTTTATTTATTTTTATTAGCAGATCTTCTTTGTTGTGCTTGTGTTTATGTAATATTTAAAGGTCTATACCAAAAGAAAATTTATCCATTTAGATCTTTAGTTTTGATAACAAGTGGACTTATTTTAGGATTATTATTTTTTCCAAGTACAGATTTTTCTAAATCTTTATTAGTAGGAGTTTTTTTTAATAAGAGTATTTTTAATGAAATTTTTACTAATTCTTTGCTTTTTTGGTCTTTCTTGTTTGCAACATTTTCACCAATGTTTTTAGATATTATTTATCGAAAAGTGAAGTGAAGAAATTTTAAAAATCTAGTAGTACAACAGTAATAGATACTAACAAAATTATTTGAATAAAATTTATTCCAACAGAACTTCCGTGTAAAATTTTAAATTTACGACTGTTCTTAATTTTTTGCTTATTGATTGTTGGCATTAAATAAAAATAACAAAGTCCAAATAAAACAAAAATAATTGCATTTGCATAAAATATTGCATTGAAAACTCCAAGCGAGGCAATTGCGATCAAAGAACCCAATGAAAGGGCTGCATTAATAATATAATAAATAGGGAATAATTTTCTAATGTATGGACCTGACTGAGCGGGGGGCAAAAATTTATGAACTGTTGGTGCAATTACAAATGAAAAAAATAACATTATTCCAAGACTTAAAACTGGAAATATCGTGATAACTGTTAGTAAAAGATAATCAATTATTGTTGGCATTAAAATATTAAATTAAAAATGACCATATAGGTAAACTTTATTTAATCAAATAAATAAAATAGCTTATTAACATTGTATATTTTATACAGCAGAACCCATGTCAGATTCTTTATCCAATTACGTTAGAAAAAGAAAAATTGCGAACAAGAGTACATGGACGAGTGTAGTTGTTAATTTTTTTTTAGTTATTTTCCAAATAGTTGTTGGATTATTCTCTAAATCATCAGGACTCATAGCAGATGGTTTTCATACCTTAGCTGATATGTTCTCAGATCTAATAGTTTTGATTACAAGCAAGAAATCTTTAAATCCCCCAGATGATGATCATAATTATGGACATCATAGATATGAAAATGCTGTAGGCTTATTTTTAGGAGTTCTTTTATTATTTGTTGGATGTGCGATGATTTGGAGCGCAGGAAAAAAACTTGAAAATTCAGATCAGATTGTTGCAGTGCATGTTACAGCTTTGTATGCCTCAATAATTTGTTTAGTAATTAAAGAATTATTATTTCGCTATCTTTTAAATGTTGCAAAAAGAGCTAAATCAAGCCTGTTATTGGCCAATGCTTGGCACGCACGCTCTGATGCAGCATCATCTTTAGTTGTTGCAATCGGAATTATTTTTAATCTTCTCGGTTATCATAGCTTTGATTTGATTGCTGCAATTATAGTTGGTGTGATGATTTTAAAAATGGGATGGACTTTTAGTTATGAAGCAATTCATGCTTTAACCGATAAAGCGGCAGATACTGATGAAGTTGAAAAAATTAAAAAAACAATATTAGAAACGCCAGGCGTTGTTAATCTTCATGATTTAAGAACAAGAAAAGTAGGTGATAGTATTATTGCAGATGTACATATTGAAGTTAAAGGAACTTTAACCGTTGCAGAAGGTCATGCCATAGCTGTTGAGGCAAGAAATAGAGTTATGCGCAGTTCTAGGGTTTTAAACCTAATGACACATATTGATCCTGTTTAAATTTTTAACTTAAAGCTGGATAATCCGTATAACCTTTTTCATTACCACCATAAAATGTTGCTCGGTTATAAGGATTTAATGGTGCATTTGTTTTAATACGTTTTGGTAAATCTGGATTTGCAATAAAAATTCGACCAAAAGCCACAGCGTCCACATCATTTAACTCAACAGCTTTTTTTGCATCCTCAGGTGTATAACCGCCTGCAGAAATAAATATTCCTTTAAATTTTTTTCTAAATAGTTTTGTTGTTGAAGGAGCATTTGAATTTATATCATCACCACCCCCAGCTGAAGTTGCTCTTGGCTCAATCATATCTAGGAATGCAATTTGTCTTTGATTTAATTGATCTATTACATAAGTGAATAATTCTACAGGATTAGTATCACTCATATCATTGAATGTTCCATAAGGAGAAAGTCTCACACCAACTCTGTCTTTTCCAAAAACACTAATTACAGCATCTAATACTTGCATAGGAAATTTAACTCTATTTTCTATAGAACCACCAAATTCATCGGTTCTTTTGTTACTTCCATCTTGTAAAAATTCATCAAGTAAATATCCATTTGCCATATGAACTTCAACACCATCAAAGCCAGCTTCTTTTGCATTTTTTGCAGCGTTTACATAATCTTGAATAATTCCAGGAAGCTCTGATACCTCCAATGCTCTTGGAGTTAAAATAGGAGTTGGTTTCCAATCAGCAGTAAATGTTCCAGAATTTTTTGCAGCTATAGCTGAGGGCGCAACGGGTAAAGTATTATTTGGTTGATGAGATGAATGAGAAATTCTTCCTACATGCCATAATTGTAGAAAAATATGACCCCCATTTTTATGCACTGCATCAGTAACTAATTTCCATCCTTGCACTTGTTCTTTGCTATGAATTCCAGGAGTTCCAGGGTAGCCTTGACCTTGTTGAGAAACTTGTGTTGCTTCACTTATAATAAAACCAGCAGAGGCACGTTGAGCGTAATAAGTTGCATTTAATTCCCATGGAATATTTCCAGGCTGTTTACTTCTCATACGTGTAAGCGGAGCCATAATAATTCTATTTGGAAGAGTTAGATTGCCTATTTTTAAATTATCAAAGATTGTTGGCATATGTTTCTGTTTGATTGAAGTGTTATATAAGTAGCATAGGTACGAATGTCAATTTTGTTAATATTAAATATTTGTTAGATTTTTTTTATGAAAATAACTTACGTCGCATCATGCTTACTTAAAAAGTACAATAAGGTTTTAATTACTAGAAGACCCAAGGGTAAATTTTTAAGTGGATTCTGGGAGATTCCTGGAGGAAAACTTTTTAATAATGAATCTTTTGAAGATTGTGCTGTAAGGGAATTATATGAGGAAATAGGAGTGATTATAGATAAAGATGATTTAAAAAATATAGATCTAATTACACATCGATATAAAAATAATATAATTATTATGATGATTTATCTGGTAGAAGATTGGTCCGGAAAGATTAAACTAAAAGAAAAACAAGAACTAAGTTGGATAAATCGCAAGCAAATTAAAGATTTTAGTTTCTTGCCAGGAAGTCAGATTATTTTTGATAGAATTTATGAAAATTATTACAAATTTTTTAAATAAAAATTTTAAAATATTATTTATATTTTTTATTTTTTTTAGTGTAACACAATGTTCATCATCTATGAAATTAGAACAATTTAAAAATAATAAACCTGAATTTAAATTAGAGGAGTATTTTAAGGGCAAAACAATTGCACGCGGAGTATTTGAAGATCGTTTTGGTAATATTAAAAAAAGTTTCAAAGTTGATATCGATGGAACGTGGGACGGAAAATATCTTATTATGAAGGAGAATTTTATTTATGATGATGGAACCAAAGAATTTAGAGAGTGGAAACTTGAAAAAATTGGAACCAATCATTATCAAGGTTACGCAGATGGAGTTATAGGCCTTGCCTCAGGATCAACTTCGGGGAATGCATTTAACTGGAAATATGATTTTGATCTTCCAATTGGCTCAAGCAAGTACAAGGTTAGCTTTGATGATTGGATGTTTCTGCAAGATAATAATTATTTAGTGAACATTGCGACTATGTCAAAATTTGGAATAACACTTGGAAAGGTTATTCTATTCTTCAATAAAAACTAACATATTGAAATTAAGACGAACGTTACTACATTAAGAGTATGATTAAATATAATCTTGAATGTTCTTGTGGTGAGACTTTTGAAAGCTGGTTTCAAAATTCTAATGAATATGAAAAGTTATTAAAAAAAAATTTAATAAATTGTTATGTTTGTGGTCAGTCAAAGACTGTTAAAAAAAGTATCATGGCCCCAAGTATTGCCACTTCGAAAACTTCTAACTCTCAAAAAGATGTAGAGCAGAAAAAAGATTTCTTAAAAAATGTAAAAAGTAAAATAAAAGAATTGAACGATTATGTAGCCAAGAATGCTGAATATGTTGGAGATAAATTTGTTTCAGAAGTGAGATCCATCCATTACGATAATAAAAAGAAAAGAAATATTTATGGCAATGCTACTTTAGAAGAAACTAGAGAATTACAAGAAGAGGGAATTGATGTTGCAACTATTCCTTGGGTACCTAAAGAAGATGCTTAATTTTTTTTAAAACTCACTGCGTAGTTTACGTCCGTATCTCTACTTTTTTGCCACTCTCTTAAAAAGATATTAAATTTAAACCCCACTGTTTCTTTTAGTATTAATTGATAGCTTGAAGCTGTTGAGATTATTTCACTAGGTTTTAAAAATTTATTCCAATCATGTGTTCCTTTGGGTAGCCAATTTAATATGTATTCAGCACCTACGATTGCAAATAAAAACGATTTAGCAGTTCTATTTAGTGTTGCAAAAAATATGATGCCGTTCTTTTTTAATAATCTAGCACAGGATTTTATAAATAAATCAACATCAGCGACATGTTCAATTATTTCTAAACATAAAATAACATCAAATTGTTCATTTAATTTTTCAGGAGTTGAACATAAATAGTTAATTTTTAAGTTCATTTGTTCCGCATGAAATTTTGCAACATTAATATTTTTTTCTGATGCATCAATTCCAGTAACCTTCGCTCCAAGTCTAGTCATGGGCTCTGAAATTAAACCTCCTCCGCATCCCACATCTAATAAAGTTAAGTTTTTAAATGGATAGGAACCATTAGGTAGTATGGAGAAATGATTTTTAATTTTATCAACCAAATATTCTTGTCTAACAGGATTAAATTTATGCAACGGTGCAAATTTTCCATTCGGATCCCACCATTCAGATGCCATTTCTGAGAATTTATTTATTTCCCGCAAATCATCTGTTTGATTATTTTTATTATCTATGTTCATTTTCTTGCGAAATATTTAACATAGGGGTAATTATAAATCTAAATTTTTAATATATTAATTAGCATTCATGAGTAAAATTGTAGTTAAATTTGGCGGCACTTCTGTTGCAAACATAGAAAGAATTTTAAATGCCGCAAAACTTATCAAAAGCAAAGCGGATGAAGGTCATAAAGTTGTTGTTGTAGTTTCAGCAATGTCGGGTGTTACTAATGATTTAATAAAAAAATCTAAAGAAATAGATCAGAATTTTGATCTGGAAGAATATGATGCTCTTCTTTCAACTGGCGAGCAAGTTACTTCAACATTATTTGCAGGCGCTTTAAAAAAACTTGGTCTCAAATCAAGATCCTGGTTAAGCTGGCAGATTCCAATTGTAACTGAAGGTTTTCATTCTAACTCTAGAATAGTATCAATTGAAACTACAAAACTTAATAATTCTTTGGATCAAGGAGAGATACCAGTTGTTCCTGGTTTTCAAGGAGTTTCAAAAGATTTTAGACTTTCAACATTAGGAAGAGGCGGATCCGATGCTTCAGCAGTTGCTTTAGCAAAATGTATAGGGGCTGATTATTGTGAAATTTATACAGATGTAGATGGTGTTTACACAACTAATCCTGCAATTAATCCTAAAGCAAAAAAAATTGATAAAATTTCCTATGAAGAAATGTTGGAGATGGCGTCTTTAGGTGCAAAAGTTATGCAAAGTAATTCGGTGCAACAAGGGATGATGAATAATGTTGAAATTCATGTGCGCTCAACATTTACAAATAATGAAGGGACTAGCATTACAAGTGACGATAAAATTTCATATGACAAAGTTATAACAGGCGTTGCTTATTCTAAAGATGATGCAAAAATAACTTTAATTGGCGTTGAAGACAGACCAGGAATTGCAGCTAGTATTTTTAAACCTTTATATGAAAATAATATTAGCGTTGATATGATTGTACAAAACGTCTCGGCTGATAATAAAAAAACTGATGTTACTTTTACAATTAAAAGAGAAGATCTAGATAAATCTGTAAATCTTATTAAGAAAAATAGTAATCTTAAATTTGAAAAAATTACTTTTGATGACAAAGTTGCAAAAGTTTCAATAGTTGGAGCTGGAATGATTACTCATCCAGGTGTTGCATTTAAAATGTTTAAAGCATTATCAGATCAAAATATAAATATTTTAGTAATTTCAACTTCAGAAATTAAAATTTCTGTATTAATAGATGAAAATCAAACACAAAAAGCTGTAGTTGCTATTCATACTGCATTCGATTTAGATTAAATTTTATGAGCAGCATTAGACCATTTAGAGAAATCTTAAGAAGGAAAACTAAAAAAATTAAAGTAGGTAATGTTTATGTTGGAGGTGATGCTCCAATATCCGTTCAATCTATGACTAATACTTTAACAACCGATGCTAAAGCAACCATATTACAAATTAATCAAATAGCTGAAGCAGGAGCTGATATTGTTAGAGTTTCTTGCCCAGATGAAGAATCTACAAAAGCATTAAAAGAAATTGTTAAACATGCAAATGTCCCAATCGTTGCAGATATTCATTTTCATTATAAAAGAGCAATTGAAGCTGCAGAAGCAGGCGCAAGTTGTCTTAGGATAAATCCTGGAAATATTGGATCAAAGGACAGAGTAAAAGAAATTGTTAAAGCTGCAAAAGATTATGATTGTTCAATTCGAATTGGTGTTAATGGCGGATCTATTGAGCAAGATTTATTAGAAAAATATAAAGAACCCTGCCCAGAAGCATTAGTAGAAAGCGCTGAAAGAAATATAAAAATTTTAGAAGATTTAGATTTTTTTAATTTTAAAATAAGTGTTAAAGCCTCCGATATTTTTTTAGCGGTAAATGCTTACAGGCAGCTTTCTAAAAAATGTGATTATCCATTACACCTTGGAATAACAGAGGCAGGCAGTTATTTTGCAGGAACTATTAAATCTTCAATTGGAATTGGAATGTTATTAAGTGAAGGAATTGGAGATACTATAAGAATTTCTCTCTCTTCTGATCCAGTAAATGAAGTTAAAGCAGGACTTGAAATATTAAAAAGTTTAAATTTAAAAAATCGTGGAGTTAAAATAATTTCTTGCCCATCTTGTGCAAGACAAGCATTTGAAGTTATTAAAACTGTAGAAATACTAGAGCAAAGGTTATCACATATTAAAGAGCCTTTGACATTGTCTATTATCGGCTGTGTTGTAAATGGACCGGGTGAAGCATCGCAAACAGATATTGGTCTAACAGGAGGGGGCAAAGGAAATAATATGATTTACTTATCAGGCCTTCAAGATCATAAAGTCCCAAGTGAAAAAATTATTGAGCACATTGTAGGTCTTGTTGAAAAAAAAGCTGAGCAAATTAGAAATCAAGCCCTTTAAATTTAAATGATCCCCATAGATAAAGTTGAGAACATCGTAAGTCGATTCAATGAGCTTGAGAGTATTTTAGCAAAGCCTGATCTTAAAAAAGATGAGTTTGTTAGTAATTCAAAAGAATACTCAAATCTTAATGAAATAATAAGTTATGCCAAAAATTATTTAAAAGTTTTAGAAGATTTAAAGAGCACTAAAAATATTTTAGAGGATAAATCTACAGATAAAGAATTTTATGAGATGGCAGAGAAAGAGCTTAAAGATTTAAAACAACAAGAGGAAGAGTGTGTAAAAAGACTTAAAGTTTTCTTACTTCCAAAAGATGAAGCCGATGAAAAGAATGCAATTATTGAAATAAGAGCAGGAACAGGCGGTATGGAAGCTGCTCTGTTTGCAGCTGATTTATTTAACATGTATCAAAAAGTTGCAGTATTAAATGGTTGGAAAGTTGAAATTATAAATTTATCAAATAGCGAAGGTGGTGGTTATAAGGAAATTATTGCATCTATTGTAGGACGTAATGTTTTTTCTAAATTAAAATTTGAATCAGGTGTTCATAGAGTTCAACGAGTGCCTGATACAGAAACACAGGGTAGAATTCACACATCTGCTGCAACTGTTGCAGTTTTGCCTGAGGCTGAAGAAGTAGATATTAAAATTAATGATGCAGATTTAAGGATAGATGTTTTCAGATCGAGCGGTCCTGGTGGACAATCAGTTAACACAACAGATAGTGCAGTTCGAGTAACGCATATTCCATCAGGAATTGTTGTCTCGCAACAAGATGAAAAATCACAACATAAAAATAAAGCCAAAGCTTTAAAAATTTTAAGATCCAAACTTTATGATTTACAAAGATCTCAACAAGAAAGCGAAAGAGCAAAAGCTAGAAAGAGTCAGATAGGGACAGGGGATAGATCTGAAAGAATTAGAACTTATAATTTTCCACAAGGCAGAGTAACTGATCATAGGATTAATATGACACTTTATAAGTTAACAGATTTTTTAGCAGGGGATGCATTTAAAGAATTGTCAGATGCTATACAAATTCAATTCCAAGAAGAGCAGTTAGAGAACTTAAAGATTTAAATATATGTTAGTAAATGATGCAATTGCTTTTGCAGAACAAGAGTTAAAAAGAAGTAATAATTTAAACTCTAGATTAGATTCTGAGATATTAGTTTCTTATTTAATAAATATTCCAAGAGAGATCATTTATTCTAAGTTAAAAGACAACCTTCCATCAAATAAAACTGAAGAACTTCAGACGCTGGTAAGCAGAAGAGTCAATAAAGAACCTATTGCCTACATATTAAATAATAAAGAATTTTGGAGTACAAATTTTTATGTTGATCGCTCGGTATTAATACCAAGACCTGAAACTGAGGTGTTAATTGATTTAATATTGTCCAAGATTAATTATAAGCAAAATTATTTAAATATCTTAGATATAGGAACAGGTTCAGGCTGTATTCTAATATCTTTATTAAAAGAACTTATTAAGTCTAAAGGAATTGGAGTAGATAAATCTTCAAAAGCAATTACTATTGCAAAGAAAAATTCAATTTCACAAAAAGTTGATAATCGCGCATTATTTAAAAATGTTAATTTGGAAGAGATAAAATTTGATAAAAAATTTGATCTAATTGTCTCGAACCCACCTTACTTGCCTGATGTTTCATTGAAGAATTTAAATTCTGATATTAAGCTTTACGAACCAAAAATTGCTTTGCAAGGAGGTGTGCAGGGTGTTGATTTTTTATATAAAATTATAGATTTAGCTTCAAAAATTTTAAAAATAAATGGTTTGCTAGGGCTTGAAATTGGTGATAATCAGTTTCACATACTAGCGAAATATTTAAATAAAAATCGCTTTAAAATTTTAGATAAATATATTTTAATTAACAAACAAGTTCGTTGTTTATTAGCAACTAAACTTTAGAAAATATTATAATAATAAGTAAGAATTGACATTAAATGATATTTATGGAAGTTTAAAGGCTTCCCTGAAATTGAAATAAAAAAATCAAACAAATAATAATAATTTTAATTCAAATAATTGATGAATAGTTTTGTAAGAAGACCAAGAAGACGCCCTGACCAAAGAAGCGGTGGCGGAATGAGAAGACCAAGTAATGGTGGTTTTAGAACTAATAGATCTCAAAACATTGAGCACTCTTTTAATAATAACGGAAATAATGGTTATAGAAATAATGGTTCAGCTCATGGTGCGTATAAGCTAGTTGAAAAATATAATAATCTAGCAAGAGAAGCTCTTGCATCGGGTGATATTATTTTAGCTGAAAATTATTATCAGCATGCAGATCATTATATAAGAATCGCTCCTCCTCAACATAGATCAGAAAGAAATGGATCTGAAACTGAAGCGCAAATTGAAACAACTGAAATAATTAATAAAATTCCAGGTGTTCATTTGGATGAACCACAAGAAACAACTGCAGTTAATTCAGAACAAGCTGAGGGAAATTCCTAAAATTTACTATTTCTTTTTAGAAGCTTCTAAAATTAAGTTATCAATATTTCTTTTTTGTATTTCAAAGAAATTTTTATTATTACCCTCCAAAGGTGCTGCTGAAGGAAGTTTTAATGTTTGAGAATTTTCTTTTTTTCCATTTACGATAACTTCATAATGCAAGTGTGGGCCAGTAGAGCTTCCAGTGCTTCCCAAATATCCTATTACTTGACCTTGCTGAACTCTAGTTCCACGTCTAATTCCCTTTGCATAATCTTGTAAGTGAGCATAGTTGGTTTGGTAAACAGGGCTATGACGAATTGAAATAAATTTTCCATAACCACCTTTCCAGCCAGAATACTCAACTGTGCCAGCACCAGATGCCATTACAGGGGTTCCAACAGGTGCAGCAAAATCTGTTCCTTGGTGCATTTGGTTGTAACCAAGAATTGGATGAATTCTAAATCCGTAACGTGAAGATAATTTTGCTCCATTGATTGGAGTTCTCATTAAACTTTTTTCAATACTTTTTCCATCTGGGGTAAAATAAGCAATGCTTCCGTTAGGATATTCGTAACGATAAAGAGTAATATTTTTTTTATCATTACTGATCTCGCTATAGATAATATTTCCAGTTCTTTGGGACACTCCATCATCATCTAAATATCTTTCATAAAATATTTTGATTTTATCATTTTTTTTCAAATCACGCTGGAAGTCTACTTCAAAACCATAAAGTCTTGCAAACTGAGCAACAATACTATTTTCAATACCAGACTGTTTGGCTGTTCGATAAATTCCTCTATCAATTGTTGTTTCAACTAAATGATTTTTCTTTGTTAAAATTTTTGTAACTCTTTTTGTCTCGTAAACATTATCTTTATTTAAAAAAACATGAACGGTTGTAATATTGTCTATATTGACCGTCAGTCTTGAAACAAAATTTCCATTTCTCTCTCTTTTAACAATTAAATAAACTTTTTGATCATTTCTTAGGGCTCCGATATTATATTCTCTTCTTAGAGCATTCAGAACATTGTTAACTTCTGTAGGCGAAATCTTTTGCTCATAAAGTATTCTCTGAATACTATCTCCATTCCTTGCTTTAAGTTCAACTTTCGTTGCACCAGAATTAAATTGATTAAATAAAAAATCTTTTACTGTTATTAAATTATTTTCTAATTCCTGATCCTTGCTCTCACCGTTCTCATTATATTGATCAAAGGATTTAGATATAAAAATGAAAATAATTAGAACTGGGATTATTAAAAATACTAAACTAGGCTTAAAGTTTGGCCTGTAACTTAGGATCTTTTTATACATCCGGACTTAAATATCTCATTAGCTTTTTAGAGTCATCTCAAACCTCAATTTTAAGTTGTTGAGCTTATATATTGAAGTTAATAAAAGGCTATTTTACTGGGTTTAAATGACCAATAGCTGTGTTGACTTAGCAACATTTTAGACGTACATACAACGTCCCTTGTCCTGAATAATTAATTATTTAGGGACAAAATAATAAAAATTTAAATAAGACAAAAAGAAATCCTAACAGATTTCTTGTTGTCTTGTTGAGCTCTTTAAAAACGTAAATTAGGAAGAGAAGCGTGGACGGCTATATTTGTAAAAAAATTTGGCTGTACACACTTCTATAAAAAATACAAAAGTAATTTTGTACAAGCTGTTTTTAATTAAACAGATAGTAAAAGCTTGTGTACGCCGTTATTAAACTTGAGAGTTTGATCATGGCTCAGAACGTACGCTGGCGGCACGCCTAACACATGCAAGTCGAACGCAGTAGCAATACTGAGTGGCAGACGGGTGAGTAACATGTGGGAATCTGCCTTGTGGTTCAGGACAACATTGGGAAACCGATGCTAATACTGGATAAGCCCTTACGGGGAAAGTTTTAATGCCATAAGATGAGCCCGCACTTGATTAGTTAGTTGGTGAGGTAATGGCTCACCAAGACAATGATCAATAGCTGATCTGAGAGGATGATCAGCCACACTGGGACTGAGACACGGCCCAGACTCCTACGGGAGGCAGCAGTGGGGAATCTTGCACAATGGAGGAAACTCTGATGCAGCGATGCCGCGTGAGTGAAGAAGGCCTTTGGGTTGTAAAGCTCTTTTGTAGGGGAAGA
>OGWM01000068.1_pt1 | contig 15351 bp, 25 predicted proteins | sample 1576041 | NCBI WGS metagenome assembly OGWM01 (sample SAMN07581538, study PRJEB24739) | freshwater metagenome | place: Singapore | collected 2015-01
GTTTCCCAGTCACGATAATACAGCCAACGAAGCATCGTTATTAGCAGGAACGGTCAAAGTAACTGTGTATGTAGCAGTGGTCTCACCATCAGCAGCAGTTACTGTTACGACAAGCTCGTTGTCGCCAATCACCAAATGCAGTTCCATAATCATTGATGGCATTAACTTTCCATGCACTCTCTTTAGACCATAGATTGTTTAGACAGATCCATTGCTTTTCACTTTGAATCTTATGTTTTGCATATTCTTTAAATGATGGCTTGTGAATTGGTAATAATGCTGATTCGGAACTAACCTCTTGCAAGGGAAGGCTAAACGCTAGTAAGCAAAAGGCTATCCCAACAGCTTCTGCCAGCAAACTCGCGAGCAATCCGCTGAAGCGGCTCGCGTTGGCGTCTTTGGGACGCCTTGCGGCTAGAAGCGTAGCATGCTTGTCAAATTTACGCACAAATTTATTAATTTTAAGCATTTGTGAATAACCAATCAAGCATAATTCGAGTACCTTTCATGAAATTACATGGTTGACAACAAGCAATCAAATTAGCTGGATGATCTGTTCCGCCTAATGATTTTGGAATAAAATGATCAGCTTGAGTTGATTTATTCTTACCACAATATTGACATTCCGGATACAATTTTAAAATTATCAAACGATGAAACTTGTAACTTCTTGGGTATTTACACTTAGGATAATTTTGTTTTTTATTTTTCCAAAAATTTATACCTAATTTATTTCGTTTTACATAAATGGCATGTGGCGTACACCCTAATATAAGCGACAATTCATGAGCACTTTTAGATCGATCAGTTATCAAATCGATTTTATTTTGATTCCATTTTATTTGCTTTTTGACCATTACCAACCACCCATCCTTTGTGGATGTGGCACTTTGCCATCTTTTTCATATTCACAAATCACACACTTTTGTCGATGAATGATCCATGCACCGCAACCTGAACATCGAACAATATCTTTATCCATTTTGACTTCCTCAGCTTCTAATTTGACGCACATTCGAAAACAACCTTGACATTCAACAACCAATGACCCTTCTGGAACATCAAATTGTGTATGTACAAAGTGAATACGAAGTTTTTGGCAAGTTGAACACTTGAATATCATGTAATCCATAATCAGTCACTTTTTGGGTGCAATTGGATTTCATTGACACAATGACATGACGCACAGACCTTATTGCCATCTTGCTCAATTATCCGTGGATCATTACAAAGGTCGCAGACTTCCATCTTGCCACCAAAGCGGTCATCAAAGGCTAACTTGGTCATAAATAGTCGCTCGGATTCTCTTTGGGAAAAAACCACTTTCCGTCCGCGCTGACCCTTGCCCATCTAGGCTGACATTGATCCGTCTTTGCGGTGCAGACGAATCCCCAATAAGGCTTTTTGGTTGTTTTGGACATTCCGCCCTTTTCTGCCATCTTGCCGTGTTTGCATTTAAATTCCTCTTTGATTACCTCAGCGCCTAGCGTTTCAGTAATTAGCTCGATTGATGTATCTAATTGCATTGGCTCAGCTGTAGGGGTTACTGACCAACTATCCTTATTCTTTACTTGAACTGGATTATTTTTTACTTGCGTTTCCATATTGGATGGTTGGGTGACAACCTTCGCCATTTCTTCCCTTGAAGCTCTTTTGCCTTTTGTTGCGAATCCAGCATTTGCAAGAGCGCGTCCGATGGCACTTGTTTCACAATTTTCAAGTGCGGATGTCGCGTTGACACCTCGATCACTAATGTTTTCGTAAGCGAGTCCTGTTGCGCATGGTTCTGTGTCTGTTGCGTCTTTAAATAGTTCGCAAAATACAATGAATCGATTGTCGTCGGAACTGAGTAATTTCGTTCTAACTCTCGAATTCGGATATTTTGAATGCCATTTTTCCAAGCGCGTTTCAACAGTTTCATAATCATTGAGATTCCAAGTCATTGCAATTCCTCATTTGCTTTTTCAAGACTTTTCGCTTCTGCAATGACCATTCGGTAGATATTTGCATACGCCGCCAAGTCGAGAATACTGTCTTCGTGTAATGGTTTTTCTGACAATCTGGACACTTTGACCAATGCCATACAAATTGCCACTTGTGCAGCTGTGACTGGATAACCCAAGTATCCACTCCATAAGTCCGCGATTCGCTGGTGCGAAAAATAGGGGTGACCATAATCGATTCCTCGATCTTCAATGGTGGTTGCGACATCGTCAAAGAATTCACGACTAGTTTTCGAAAACACGGGAAGCCTCGCTTCTTAAAGCGTGTTTGTAATTACGCTTTCCTGATTCATAACCATGGTCATAACCGGCTTCATAAGTAACCATGAAAGCCCAAACGATTCCGCTGCCTACTAAAATTAATCCGCAGCAAATAAGTAAATAATTTGCTAAATATGTTAAATCCATTTTTCCTTCTTTCCGTTGGAATTTCCAACTAGCTGAAGTTAATCTGAATTCAGTCTAATTCGGCACTCTGACTACCGGCGTGTTTGATAACGATTTGGTAACGAATCTGCCGTATCCATGGCGTCATCAAGCGTCGGCTCGGGAAATCCTTGGTCGCACCAATGATTAACCATAAATTTTGCCCTCGACTGTGAAGCTGCCATCTCGGTTGATCGGAACAAATACCGGCGAAACTTTGCGTTCTTTAACATACAAAAGCCCAAATCCTTGTTGCCAGTTACCAGATCCGCCCTTTAAATATTTGGCTGTTTTAAAATCCATCAAATTACCTACCTCAAAGCCCCATAGGGTATGCCCTAAAACGCCCCCAGAAGCCATTGTAAGCCCCGATAACCCTGCTCTGTGTGTATGACCACACACCACGCTTTTTCCGTGCCTTATAGCCAATCCTAGGGCTGTTTGACCACCTTTCTGTGAGACTGACCCTTCGTCACCATGAAGGACAATCCAGTTAGGTGCAATAGGCATAGGTTCACGCCAAAATTTAATGCCTAGTTCATCGAATCCCATCCACTTTTCAAAGCGTAATTCGGGCAATGCCGCAAACGCTGGCATTCGGGTTTTGATCGAGTTGTATAAGCGATCCGTGTGATTGGATCTAACGGAATCTGTTACCTGTAATCGCCAAAGGACATCCTGAGCAATTTTGCGATCTCGGTCAAGTGTCCCTGCGAATTCCCCTGCCAAGCCGCGTTCCCATTTGGATAATTGGGGTAGGTCAATTTCGTCGCCGACTGTGACGACTTGATGGGGTTTCCAGCGTTTAATAAATCGTGAAATATTTCTAATTGCGACTTCATTGTGGTATGGAATTTGAGTATCTGAAATTATACAAATTCGCTTAATCGTCATCCTCGTCATCAGTAGGGTCAATTTTAGGAATTATCGTGTCTTTCTTATCGGATGAAATCCAATCCGGTAATCCCGTGCTACTCGGCTCTGTTATTAACCAAAATGCTTGTTCCGGTGTAAAACCAGCCTTACGCGCAGCTACAAAACATTCTTTCAAAGCAATGTAATGCATATCCAATTTCGTCAACGGCAAATCGGATTTTTTGCGAACGCGGCGTCGCCTGACCATTTTGCGACCCTTTTTTTTAGTAGCCATGAGAAAATATTATTTACTAGCTATGACAGTAAACAGCTCATCAACACGCTTTTCCAACCTGGAAATTTGATCTTTAATTGAATTTCCAGAATTGGGGCGAAGTTCATTAAGCCAATGTTTTACCAGCCAGCGTAAACCTATGAAATAGGCTGAGATTACCGATGTGAACGCAGCTGCGATCCCAGCCCATTCAACGGGCGTCATTTGTTCTTTTTAGCGCCGATGCCAAACTGTTCGTCATCAGGATTCAATGCGCGCAATACTGGCGCGAGAACGGCTATTAGCGCTGCTTGTATTAGTTCTTTTGTGCTGGCGTTTGGAGTAGTAACGAAAAGCGTGGCTACTGCTACTAATGCAGCTCTCGCATACGATCCAATGATTGCTTGATATTTATTCATCTTTACCACCTATCATGGCTATGTTAAAAAAACTTCCATCATTGTCACCGGCTTGGGTGAATGAAATGTGAATGTGATGATCGTGAGGATTAATGCCCTTATAATCGACCCATTCAAAATTTGTCTTTTGAGAAGCGATCCATCCTCGATGAATCAAATAATTGATACGCTTGTCGTTTCTTCCACAAAGTCGAATTTGATCTGCCAAATAGACACTAAGCCCTTTTTGTTTTGAAAGGTCAGCGTCAATGTCGATTGCGCGCACGATACCAGATGCAGGATCGGGGTTATGGTCACTAGCTCGACCTTTTGATTGATGACGGCTATCACCGAGCCATCCATCACTCGCCCTATCGCGATCTGGAAACCAGTCATCGATTTGTTCCCTTAACTGGCGACCCGCTTTACAAAGAAATGGTTTCATTAACCTAAAAGTAAATTGAATTCTTCTTCGGTTAAACCAAGTTTTTCAAATAAAGCCATTTTCGCTTTTTTCTTTTGTTCAATTTTATCTAACATTTTTAAATGCTCTTGATAATCAAGTTCTTTTTGATTCAAAAAATCAATTTTTTCTTGACCTGTTAATTCAATTTTTTCGTTATTTACTGAAATAAATATTTTTTCCATAATTTCCTAACTTAGTGAATATCCGTAAATCAAAATATCACCTGTGATGTTATCGCCGACATTTATTGGATAGAAAGTCATTCCATCATAAGATGTTGAATCTGTTTGTCGACCAGTCACAACACCGCCAGTTGGACTTGATGGATAATAAGTATTAAAAGTATAGTAAGTTGGAACTGCAAGATTTGGATTATAAAGAACCATGTCTCCAACACCTGTTTGATTTGAATTTCCATAATTGGTCGGAACATAAGTTGCAGTCGCATCAGAAATAACAGTTCCGCTACTGCCATTTGTGCGTAATAACGAAAGATTGTAAGTATTAGTTGTTTTATCTGTTCCACTTGCTCTTAATCTAAAAGCAATTTCACCTGGATTTGAAACATCTTTAATATCCCACAAAATTCTGTAATATTTGTAAGTGCTAGTGAAAACATTATTAATATTTACGGCAGAAACGCTAGTGAATGATTGTCTTGAAATAAAAACTAAACCGGAACTTCCGGATGCGGCAGCCCATTTCAAACCAGTCGCAGTTGTTGAATCGGCAGTTAAAACTTGTCCGTTTGTTCCAACGGCAAGTCTTGCATCTGCGGTTGAATAGGTGTATAAATCACCTTTAGTTGTCAGTGGCGAAGCAGTTGATGGTTGGACATAATCAAAGTAAGTCGCATTAGAAGCTGAATTAAAATAAAGAATTCCGCCATCATATTGAGTAACAGCCAGCGAACCGCCTGTGTTTATGGTTACACCTGCGCCGGCGGTTATTGTAGTTGTTCCAGCCCCAATGTTTGAAATATAAACTGTGTCGCCAGATGAAAAAATCGAGTTGTTTACTGTTATGGTTGTTGATCCAGCCGCATTCATTCTAATCATCGTGCCGGCATCTGCCGCTAATAAAACATAAGAAGTTGTTTTATCTGAAGTCGAACCACCTTGCATTGCAGTCGATTGCAATGATGTCATGGCTGAGGCCGTTAAGACATCGCCGTTTGTGAAAGTTTGTTTTGCCATTATATCCTCACTCTAGTAAGCCATTATATCCTGTCCAAGCACTCCATAAGTGCTTGAATCAAGGATTAAGCCGTCTGTTATTCTTTCAAGGGTTGTAAAATAAGCCTTCCAAGTGTTCGGAGTAATGTCATGGGCAATACCCTGAATTTGTAGGTTTTTGGTTATTGTTGAATTATCCGGTTGAATGTTTGTAATCGTCACATTTTGAAAATAATCAATTCCCAAAATTGTGCCGGTTGGAACGCTTGCATTGATTAAATCAATTGTCATTTCATCGATGCGGATGGTTGTCGCTTGACGGGTTGCCACATAGATTTGGGCTATGTTCAAAGCATTTGCATCCGTGTCAATCACAGAATCCGTCATCGAAATACTATGTGGAAAATATTGAGCTACTGAACTGGCATTTGAAGCTGTTTGCGCTGTGCCACCGGATCTAGTGACTGTTGCCTGATTAATAATCAATTTATCATCAAAAGCAAATTTAAGGTCTGAATATGGAATGCCAGTTGTTTGATTAAATTGGATTGGAGTTCCCGAACCTGAATTGATTGTATTTGTTCTATTTTTAAAAACGGAAGTTCCTGAAGAATTAACATAAAACGCACCCTGTTCAGCGGTTTCAGCGTTCTTAATTGCTACCAATGATGTTCTTTGGGTTGCTGGATCAGCAATGGTTAAACTGTTGCCCGTATCAATCAATCGCATCGATGATGGAAAACTGACCATGTCAAGAATTTTGCCAATTCGAGTTCCGGTGTCCTGACCAGCTGTTGCATTTGTGACTGTGGTCACATTGGCTAATTGAAGCAATCTGAACGCATCGTAAGCTGTAATGTCAACAAATCCGGTGTCTTGGTTTGTGGGGTAAGTGTATTTGTATTCTGAAACATAACCGCTAAATAAAAAATAAGTCGATGAACCAACACCGGCAACAATACGCAATTTACGCAATGGTTGCAATTGACCATAATAAGGACTGGCTGTGTTTTGTGGTGAAAAATAAGAATTCGGATCTTGAACTCTAATTGTGCAATAACCGGCTTCGTAAGTGTCACGCAAAATATTGCGACCTCGACGGGTTGATATGCGAATTGTTTGATCTGTTAAATCAGCAATAAAACTGGCTTGGTCAGCCAAAACATTCGTTCCCAAAATACCATTCTTAGAATCGCCTAGGGTAAAAGAAATTCCGAAAGTAGCGCCAGTTGAGAAATCTAAACTGACATTTAGGTTTGCTGGTAATGCCATTAGTAATCGCGAACCCGTCCATTTGAACCAATAGTGCTGAATGAGCCGGATGCTGATTGATCCAATAGACTTGAACGAATGGCGTCTGTTAAATCGCCCTGACTGATAACGCTTCCATCAACAGTTACATTGACAATAGTAGTTCCAGCCGCATTCATGCCAATAGCGACATTTGGGCTATATGAAGAACGCTCACCAGCTCTAAAAGATTGATAAGCTTCATTTGAAGCAAAACCCATAGCTTGTGCGGATGCGGTTAATGCGCCAGCTGTTGAAGCAACCAAATCTGGCATCTTTAATTTATTCAATGCGTCTTGAAGCATTAATATTTGACGCAAAATATCATTTATATAATTTGGAAATTCTTTGAATGGATTTAAAGCCGGTGGCAAGTTTGCAATCGCTGTTGCTAATCCTGTAGTAAGCAATTGAGATTTTGCCAATTCTGCGGATAATCTATCGACCTCAGTAACATTTCCTTGGATAATTGCTAACTGCAAAGCTAAACGCAGTTTTTCTTCATCGGTCAATTTGCCTTGCAAAGCAGCCATTATTTGAATCTGCTGCATATCAAATAGCGCATTACCTTTTTTGATTGACGCTTGATCCTTGATTGCTTTGTTTTGGTCTTTTAATAACTTTAATCGATCCTTTTCAATTTGCTTTTGTTTTTGTGCGGCTATTTCGCCAGTAGCGCCAGCGCCTAATGAATAGGTAAATGTTGAAGTTCTTTTAGCCAAATCTTTTTGTTTTTGTTGTTTGCCAATATCTGACAATTGATTTAACAAAGCAAACGGGCCGATAATCTTATTGTTCAACAAGAAATCTAAAGATTGACCAACTCCGGGCAGTTTTTTAAACTCGCTGATTAAACTGCTAACTCCATAAATGGCATCGCCAATTTTTGTAGCAAATTCTTCTATGGCTGCGGTTAAAGCGCGAATATCGCCTTCAGATCCAGCCAACATAGACATCGAATCGACCAAATCTTTACCAATAATCTCACTTGCATTATTGGCTGAAACTTTGAGCAAATCTAATTGACCGGCAAATGTTTTAACTCGCTCTTGGGCTTGTCCGGCAAATTTGGTTGATAAGGCATCAAGAATTTTATTCATGTCGCCACTTGCCAATGTGGCTTTGTCAATACCCACACCAAGTCTTTGAATAGCCGTTGTTTGACCTGTATAACCCTTGGCAAGTGCCTGACTGACTTCAACAACCGAATTGCCTGTTGCTGCAGCTACATCTAAAGCAACACCTAAAGCCTTTTGAGCATCAATTACTGATCCGCTTGATGTCAGAATCGATTGAAATGCCGGTCTTAAATCATCATCTAAAACACCAGTTAACTTTTGAGTCTTTTGTATAAAGTATTCGACATCAGCGGTTGCGAAAGCATTGCCGGTATTCTTTAATTGAATTTCAAGGGCTTTTGCAGCTGCTTCATCTTTTGCAAATGCTTCAACTGATTTCTTACCAAATTCTAAAATTTTATAAACTGAAAATGCACCAAGTAATTTTTTCGCTAATGAGGCAGCAGCACCTTCGATGCCACCAATTTGCTTTCTAGCGTTATCGAATGCTTTGCCACCGACGAACTGCGCCCCAATTTTAATATCAATATCTTGTTTTGCCATTATGCCGCCCTCGATGCCTTAAATGCTTCAAATTTATTTTTTGCTGAAACCATAGCTGCTAAAACTTTCGGTGTGACTTGATTATTTGTTTCAGCCCAAGCGCGATAAATCAATCGTCCGTCCATCTTGTAAGCCGGTTTTCCGTCAGCTCTTGGTGATCTATAACCTTTGGTAATTTTCGGCATTGCTTGAATAAATTGCCGACCAGCATTGGGATTTAATGATCTGGATTTTGGACTGCCCCATGGGTGTAATCTTCCAGCTGTTTCATAAACAGCACCGGCAGCGGATCTATTGTAAATTCTTGCCAAATAAGTAAAACCGCTTTTATTTGGTCTCGATGGGGTTGTTGTGTAACCAATTCCGCGTTTCATCCTTGGTGCATAAAATTTTGGAAAAGGTCTATAACCAACCAAATATGCTTCAGTTTTTCCTAAACCCCAGCCTGATAATGGCGCCTGATCCGGCACATAATTTCTAGCTTTGTTTACAACAGGTTTTAAGTAACCGCCAATTTCTTTTTGCAATTCTTTGGACAAATCGGGTGCATATCTTTTCAGCGCTTCTCTAAGTTGAACTGCGCCTACGACCTCGACTGGCATTTTTTATTTCCCGATCTCTGTCCTTTAAATAAACATAAATTGCATCCAGCATTGATTTATCCATATTGATAAATTCGCTGGGCGGAATACCCGTTTCAATTGCCAAATTAGCAATTGAATAATGCAGAGTATCCCGCGTTATCCATTTGGGGAATCAGCGCCTAAAACTTCGACTTTTGAAATCGTTTCTAGAAACTGTTCCCCGAATGGTTTAACTGTTTCACCGGATCGTCTTAAACATTCCCATGCAAGCCAATAAATATCAGATTGGCGTTCTTCGTCACGGAATCTTTTATGAAATCCAGATTTAAAATTTTGTTCAAATGCGTATTCGATTGCAGGGGTTATTTCATGTTCTGAAACATCGCCCGAAGCCTTGGTAATCTTAATTTTTAGCATTTAACTCCTTAGAATGTTCCGGCTGGATCTACTGTTACAGCGCCGTTTACAGTCCAAGTAACATCTTGTTTACCCAAATCGCCAACAGCACCATTGATATCGGTGGTGTTATTGACTAGGCAAGTCATCGTGTAAACAGGATTAGTTGCGCTTACAGCTGTTCCTTTAACTTGTATTAGTTTTACAGTAACGCTTGTTCCCCAAGCACCTTGTAAGGTAGCCAAAACATTTGCGCTTGCTGTGTCGTTAAGGAATGAAAGCGTCAATGATGATGCTTCTAAACCTTTAACAAATTTATGTCCGGTATCGCCCATCGCAGTCACTTCGAGTTCATCGAAGGAACGATTTAGGGTTACGGAAGTTACATGGTCGCTAAGATCAACGGAATTAACCTTCACTCCCACATTGTTTGAAAGAAATACCGCCATGATTAATCCTCGTCTTTCTTAGCAGTTTTTGGTTTGTTATCTTCTTTAATTTGACCGACTTTAATCAGCCAATTTTTGTCCTCGGAAGGAACATCTATTATATCGCTCATTTATTGATCCCAACTTGTCATTATCGATATTGAAATTTCGCTGCTTAACATTTGTCCGGCTTCAACAGCTAAGACAGACGCCGCAGACACATTCTTAACATCTATTGTCAATGATGACGCTGACAGTTTATTAAAAACTCCAACAATCATTTTTTCAATAGCTTCAAGGTTGCCTGAATTGTCCAACATGGGAACAATCATGACAATTCTAAAATTTGCTTTTGGTGCAATTAAATATTTTGAATTAGATACTTCTAACATTGGATCATCCCATTGGATAATCACAGAATTTGCAATGGGTGTGACAGGTGGGAAGGAAAACACTTGCCACACCCCAGCGTTTTCCAACGCTGCCGCAAGGGTCGATCTAAGTGTCGTTATTGCGACAGCCATTAGCCGACCAAGCCATTAGGATCGATCCAGTTAGCAATTAAGCCACGGACGCGAGCTAATAAAGTATTTCCCATTCGATATGGTGAAGGTTGAAAATCCGGTGATACACCGCCGGCATTAGAAGCTTGACGGGCTTGCCATATATCAACAGCAATCATTAAAGCAGCTTGACGAACTTCGGCAATAGTCGTGTAATCGACATGAGTTGTACCGGAAGCCGTACCAAAAGGCAAAAGAGCGTGATAAGGCTCATCGGTTGCATTGTTGACTGTATAACTTAATTGGTAATAATCAACAGCAGTTATTGTTTTGCTTCCATTGTATTTAGAACCGGCATTGGTGACGACAACAGTCGAACCAATCCAAAAATCGTGTTTTTTGTCGAAATAAATTGTGGCAACATTGCTAACGCATTTTTGTGCAATGATGTTATATCGATTGAATGCCAGCATATCGACAAGAAGGTTTTCACTTGCTTGGCAGACTTCTTCGACAACGGAATCAGAATATAAACTTCCAATTCCAAGTGCAGTTCTTAATTCTGCCTTAGTTACATATGTCGCTGCCATAAATTCCTTTTCTTAGAAGTAGGGGCGAACAGGCTTCCTATCCGCCCCCACACTTAACAATCTATTATGTTAGATTGAATCGACGGACGCCGCCGGCGACTAGGACGCCAGCTGCCAAATATCCGTAAAGCATTGTGCTGATTTCGCCAGTTGCAGTTGCATTTGCAGACAATTGCAAGCGTGGTGATTCATAAATTGCAACGGATGATGGAACTACAATGAATGCAGATTCATCGATGTTTGTTGCAACAGCCTTGTTAGAAACATATAGATCAAGACCTAACACATTTCCGCGAAGTGATTGAGATGTTGCTGAACCAGCAGAATTGAATGGTTGCGATGCCGAATAGATTGGACGACCAGTCGTGTCCTTAGCACCCATCAAAAGACCCCATTGACCAGTTCCAGCGATATAGCGTGAAGCCAATTCGCCAGTTGCTAGATAAGCGGCTGGTGCTTCGGTTGATACGAAGCTAATAATTCCAGCGGAGTCTGCATCGGTAGCAGTTGCCTGAGTTCCACCTGAAGTTAAAGCTGCAATTACAGCGGCTTCAGTTGCGCCAGCATAAGCGCGATTTAGGTTGTCAAGCATTGCTTGGAAGAATGAAGGATCTGCACGATCAAGCAATTCAACAGAATAAACTTGACGACCAGCATACTTGTTAACAGTTAGATTCACATAACTGGAAACAATTCCGGTTTCGGATGGTGCAGCAGCCTCAGCGGTTGATGCAACAGTCGCAGCGGTTGTTATCTTAGGAACGGAAATTGTCATTCCTGCTGATGGCAATGCACGGACGCCGATAGCGTCGATTGCAGCGCGAGTTCCAATGGTTGTATCAATTACTGAAGATACATATTGGGTTGGCTTGAATGCTGGGTTAGTTGTGAATGAATCATTTGCAGCAGTTAAATTAGCTTCCGCATCTGCATGAGCAACCCATTCTGCGGAAGTGGTGTTACCCATTTTCGCTTTGATTGAATGCTCTAAATATTGAGCTTGTGTTTTGATGCCAGACCGCGGAGTTGTATAAACCGCAGCTGTAACTGTTGGGCGAGCAGCTTCAACCGCTGGGGTTTCTACCGCCTCGTTAGCAACAGCGTCATTTGTAGTGTTTTCCACTTTTTCCTCTGTTTCGTTTGTTTCGGTTGATGCTGCATCTTCAGACGCAGCTACACTTGTGACTTCAGCTGAAGCAAACGCAGCAGCTTGCACTAGTGAAACTTCTTTCAATTTTGCAGCTTGGACATAATAAATTCCGTCCTTGTTGCTTCCCTTCACGACTTCTACGCCAACCGATAATCCTGATCGTAAATTGTCGCTGGCTTCGATGAGAGCATCTGTGCCACGGGTTGTATTTGAAACTTTAAATTCTGCATAAATTCCTGAATTATCCTCTGTTACCGATTTCATTTTTCCAATCGGTGATTTTGGATCATGCTCTAGCAAAAGTTTTACTTTTGAAGGCTCTGGAATATCGATTGATCCAGCTTGAAAAATAACTTTTCCGACGCTGGTATTTCCAATCTCATTATCAAATGGCACTATCTTGCCAGCAATGATGCGGCGAGTTTCTGATGCCTCGATGTCGGCTGAAAAATTAATTATTTCCATTTGGGCTTAATTCTTCCATTGCTCGGGCTTGTTCTACTGTAATCAAGTTAAGAGCAAGCATTTTCTCAATAACTTGTAATCTTTCCAATGGATTAGCGCGTAAGAAACCGCTATCTATATCAAAAGAAATCTTTTGTGTGTTTGGCGTAATGTCATCCATGCTCAATCTGTCCTCAACGGCGCAAATATATGGTTGCAAAGATAATGCAACGAATTGACGGCGCTCATCTTGAACATTTGAATAAGTCATGCTGTTGTTCATATCAGCAGACAAATAATAAGCAGGAACATTACAAAGTCTTGCAATTTGCACTGCCATATTTTGAATCGATTCCGTGTACATCATGTCTTTAGGTGAAAATTGTGTAGCCTCGTAACTAAGACTCGATGTTAAATAGGCAGTTGATCGGCTAGCTCTTGCAGTTTTCCAAGCTTGCAATAATGAAGCCACTTCTCGCTCGCCTAAATCAGCACCGCTGTTTTTGATAATACCGGCTGGTTGTGGAGTTGATGCTGCAACGCTGGCAGCTTTTTCTAAATCAACCGCAGCTCTCAAAGTGCGTGCGCCGGTGTATAAAATTCCTTCAATTGGGCTTTGAATGGTTACTAATGATCCAAGTCCTGACATTGGAACGGCTTCGCCATCAATTCTGTAATATTCGACAAAAGTTCCTTTTGGATTTAATTGAGTTGTTACTCGATTATTTGCAATATATTCAAATCGAGCTGGACGATTGTCGTCTTGATAGATTTCTTCAATTCTTAAATAAGCAACGCCATAAAATATTAAACTATCAACTATCCAACCAATTGTGACATTGTTTGGGGCATATTTTGTTATTTGGTTGACCCACGGCAAATTTGGCAATTCTTCATCTGTTGCTTTTGCATAAGTTTTTAATTGCATCGATCCGATGATTCCTTTGATTAAATTAACGCATCGAACTACAGCTGGAATGGTTATTGCTTCGGATCTATTGATTGCGACTAAATCTATTGGTGGATAGTAACTAAATACATCACTTAAAACAGCCGGCGATTCTTGTGCTTCAATTTTATTTTTTGGAAACAAATAATCGCGCAGACCCATAGGGAGTGAATTATACCACTATTCGCGCAACGGACATCGGTTTTGACAATTCGTGAACAACCATTGCTGTTGCAATTGCAGCTGTAACATCGCCAGCAGATTTTCGTCTAACTATTCGCCAACCAGCATCATTTGTTTTGGCGGCGCAATTATTCATATGCGCAACCCATTCAGGTTGACCGGAATGAACTAATCGAAGATTTGCCAGAGCGTCTGCAAGTTCCCCACATGATTGATAAAACTGTTGACCCGAATTATCAACCAATTTGTGACCACTCTGGCTTAACCTCTGGGCTATTGAAGCTGTGGCATATTTATCATAAGCGATGACTGCCGGTCGATATTTCATCGCCCATTCGTGTATGTCCGAAGCCATCTTGATTTCATCGATTGCCACTTCGCTTGTCCAAAGTTGCGCTATTCCAACGCCAAACTTCCCCTCTGGCGTTAACTGACCAATGACCAATGCGCCTGATCGTTTAGTCGGTGCAACATCGAACGCGAAAACAGTATAACTGCCAACCGGCAATTGCAAGTCCGATTTTGAACAGGCTTCTATTGATCCAAATACCCACGGGCTAACTGTTGAATCAACCCACATACAAAGGGTTTCAGTTAAAGTCGCTTCGATGCTGTTGGTTGCAATTGATTCCTCAATTGTTTCTTCGGTAATGGTATAACCAAGCGCCGGATTAGCCATTGCCCAGTATTTGCGATTATGGATATTGGATCTAGCTTCTATTGGGGCGCTATATTCGTGAAATCCAAAAGTTTTGGATGGATGACTTAATGCCCGTTCCCTTAAATCGTTTAAAACCTCGCTGAAAGCATCACCGGCATTTGAGCAAAGTAAAGTCTGAGCATTTGGTCTAGCTCTAGTGGTTGGGATGGCGGCTTTATAGCCTTCGACGCTAATTTCGCGTAATTCGTCAATAAATAACAAATCTGCGGATTTACCGCGAGACCCATCTCGGGTTGCTGCAACGATTTCATACCTTGCGCCGTTTTTTAATGTTATGGATTCTTGACCATTCGCAAAGCGAATTTTTTTAACTTGGTCTTTTAGGAAATCATTATCTTCAATTGTAATCGCAACCTGCCGGAATGTGTCGAGCGCCATATTTCGATTGCTGGACATTCCAATAATATTTTTTTCGCCGAATATGAATAAACCAGCCAATATACGCATTCTGGCTAGGTGAGTCTTGCCTACCTGACGAGCGCAAAGCAAAAGGTTCGTTTTGCGAATAAATTGATTATCTTTGTTGACCTTTAACATATCGTCCAGGACATATCGCTGCCATGGCATAAGTGGAATGCCAATTTTTTCAGCTAGTTGTTCAACCTCAGCGATTCGAGAAGCACCTTTGATTCGTGGTGAAAAAACCCGTGGAATGGTCACGCCTTTATAGCTGTTTTTGTTTGCCCCTCGTTTGCGTGGTTTTACTTGCTTATCGATGTCGCTCACAATGACAATTCAAGGCTGGGAAAAGGGTGACAAAGGTCGTGTGACCTGCGTCTCGGAGAGGGATTTGTCTGGAAAGACACTTGGGTATCGTGACTGGGAAACAAAAACAGCTAAGATCGGAAGAGCACACGTCTGAACTCCAGTCACCGGCTATGATCTCGTATGCCG
>OGWM01000069.1_pt1 | contig 15299 bp, 26 predicted proteins | sample 1576041 | NCBI WGS metagenome assembly OGWM01 (sample SAMN07581538, study PRJEB24739) | freshwater metagenome | place: Singapore | collected 2015-01
ATGTTAAAGGACACATTGTACCAGAAACTAGTTGGTTAACTCTGGCCAGCAAAGTGTATAAAAAATACGGAAATGTTCAGCTTAATGTTTACACAGACGAAGATTGGGTAACAAAGACTCTAGTTCAATATAATGGCAAAGGAGACGGACTCGAAGGAGAGCGTAGTTCTATGTGGTACGAAATGGCGCGGGTGGTTAGCGAAGTTCGACCCCGATTCGTCTTCGTGGAAAACAGCCCAGTCCTCACTATTCGAGGGGGAGTCCGAGTCATTGCAGACCTTACCTCGTTGGGGTATGACACGCTCTGGACTGTTATGGGAGCAGCCGATGTTGGCGCACCACACCAACGCGACAGAATCTGGATTCTTGCTACCGACACCAACAGCATCCATGATGCCCTGCGAGGGGACAGTCAGGATTATGAGAAAGCATTGGGAGAGCGGGGAGTTCACGCTAGAGGAAGCGTCAGCCATAGCGGGAAGGGATGTCAGGAAGTCCCAAGGGAAAGTTCAAGCATGGCCTACACCGAGTGCCAGCATGGGCAACAGGGGGACTCAAGCAGAATGGACACCCATACGCAAGTCGGGACACACCGCGCAATACACCCTAAACCAAGCCTTACGGGACTCGACAGGAAAAATTGGGAAACCGAACCCAAGGTGGACCGAGTGGCTAATGGGGTGGCCTATGGGATGGACCGACTTAAGGCCATTGGAAACGGACAAGTCCCCTTGTGTGCAGCAACCGCTTGGAGAATCTTGAGTGACTTTACAAGAAGCCCATAACCTATTAGACAAGGTACGCGAGGGGCATAACGCCCCCATGTATCTGATTACCATTGCATTAATTCTTACTGGAGATTTGCCCTATGCGTGACCAAACTGACTGTCATTACCCCTATGTCAACCTATGCCTACGCAAGTGCGAAGCTGGCTGTCGTGCCCGTAAGACTGTATGGCGCAAGCGCACCATACGCGAGATTGAAGACCAAGAAGCTGAAGACGAAGCGTTTAGGCGTATTCCAACAAAGCCCTATGACTGTAAGCATCTAGGGGTTTGTATGGATAGACCAGAGCATTGTCTCGATTGTCCAAGTAACAGGAGTGGCGTATGAGAATATTATTTTTAGGGATAGGCATGGCGTTTGTATGGGTAAACATGGGCTTTTGGACAGCCGTGGGAGTCCTCCTAATGTGCATGAGTGTGGCTTCTGAATGACTATGCTTGCCGTCTTTCTCTTTGGCTTATTTATCGGGGTATGCATTGCCGTGGTACTTCTTGACAAGGATTGAAAGTTTGATATGATTCGCACCGTTGTCGTCGTAGTCAACAAATTGAAGCCATTTACTCATGCCTTGCCCCATTTAATGCGGGACTACGACCAAGGCAGCAGTAAGTGGCTTTTTTGTTTTCTATTCGACTTCCGTACTCCGCACGTTAGTAAGCACCCCAGTCGTGGTGGCGCGGAAGGAAAGCGTACACGGTATGTCGCAAGACTAGGGGGCAGTTCCCGAACAATCCGTGCGACTGGTCGAATCTTCAAGTCGAGGGGCGCAGCATTAGCTGGCATGAAGATGCCCACACGGGCGGTGAGAACCTTCCCTTCCTACTCCTTCAATGGGGTAGGGGGGTCTTTGGGTGAAAACCCTCATAGATATTGATATATATGTCTAAGAAAACTAAGCGGTTAGTAGCGATGCTCAAGAAAAGGGCTATGAAAATTAGCTTCAAGATACGCTATCAAGACACGGGTTTGTTGCAAGTTGTTCAGCAAGTGGAGACAACTAGCTCAGACTTCTTGTGTAGCCCTGAGTGGCGCGAACTAAGGCGAGAAGCCATCAAGAGGTACGGCAACACTTGCCTGAAGTGCAAGAGGGTAGGCTCTAAGAGATACCCCATCAACATTGACCACATCAAGCCTCGCAAGTATTACCCCGAACTGGCTCTCGACATAAACAACTTGCAGCCACTATGCGGAAGATGTAACAAGACCAAGGGCAACAAAGTAATCGACTATCGAGAACTCACCCTTGGGGATACTATTGTCTAAAGGAATGTAACTATGAACTATCAGAAAGGACAAACCGATTAATAAATACAATGGCTAATCACCATAATCTAACTGTATAATCTAATCTCATTCCTAACCATAAAGGGGCTTTTATGAAACCACTCATCTGTGCTGACTGCAAGTGGCACATTCCATCTGACTTATCTACACCGCTTGTCAACTACGACAAGTGCCGTGCTAGTGAAGTCATCAGTCTAATAACTGGCGAACACAAGTACACCTATTGCGAATCCATGCGCGTAGCTGGTGGCACTTGCGACCTAGTTGGCAAACTCTTTGAACTTAACCAAGACGAGGTGACAAATGACTGAATATCCTTTTGTCAACATTCGTATCGATATTTGTTCAAACGACCTTGACTATAGCGTCAGGGTCTATGAGCAAAGAATTCTTAATGACTGGATTATTAAAAAAGACCCTAACTGGTTGCCAAAAATAATTGCAATCATCAACAACTTGGAGAGCAAAAATGGCGAATGATAGAAACGATTTCCTACCCGAAGTCCGCAACTCCGCATGGTGGTCAGGCGATAGCCGTATGGCAGCCAATGGACGTGGCAACGATGCTGTTCTGCAAAAGCTAGGTGTCATGGAACGCCCTGACCTCTCAGAGGTTGAGGCTGTCCAAATGGGTCATGTCATGCAACCCATCATTGGTCAGCTTGCCCAACAAAAACTCGGCATTGAACTAAAGGAAGCAGACTATGCCCTTACGCATCCAAAGGAAGTATGGCTCAAGTCACACTTTGACTTCATCTCGGCTGACGGGCAAACACTTGTGGAGGTCAAGAACTACAACGCTAGCGTACGCAACAAGTTCGATAGTGAAGCCAACATCATCCCTGCGGCTGATATGGCGCAACTCATCCATGAAGCGGCAGTCCACAATATCAACGACATTGTGCTGGCTGTTCTATTCGGTGGACAAAACTTTGAAGTGTTTAAGTTCTCCATCACCGAAGCACAAAAGGAACAGCTCATCAAGGATATGGCGAAGTTCTGGGCAAGTGTTGAGACTAAGCAGTTGCCTGAACCTGAGACTACCGAGCAAGCGAAGCTAATCTACTCTGTCTCCGCACCTACTTCTATCACCGCACCGCAAGCCCTAGAGCAGATGTGCCAAGCCTTGCAGTACACCAAAGACCAGCTCAAGAAGTGGGAAGACGAGGAAGAGAAGCTCAAGCTGGAAATCCAAAAATTCATGGGGGTCAACAGCGAATTGGTAACCCTAGACGGCAGAGTCCTAGCCACTTGGAAGTCAGCCAAGGGCAGCATGAAGTTCGATGCCAAACTGTTTGAGCAGTCTATGCCAGATGTCTACAAGTCATTTGTGCGTGAGATACCCGGTAGCCGTAGATTCTTAGTGAAAGGGTAATCATGTTTTTCAATAACAAACGAATAGACGAACTGGTGCGTGAAGCAATGTTTATACGCACTAGAGTTGACTTGCTTGCTAGTTCATTAGAAGAGGCAATCATCCGCATAGAGCGCCTAGAAGCTGCTCGGTGGGGTCTAAAGGTTGACGGTACACCAAAAGCCAAGCCCGGCAGAAAGGCTAAAGATGCACGCATTTCCTAACGTACACGACCCAAAGACCGGCTCTATGTCTCATGGAATGAGTCTCAGGGATTACTTTGCAGCCAAGGCTATGCAAGCAATGACACACAGAGGTGAGGCTAATGTGCAAATGGTTGCCGTTCAAGCCTACGCGATGGCAGACGCAATGCTGAAGGCGAGGGACGAATGAACACTCAAGACCTTGCAATCTACATCATGGCAGCCACATCTGTGATTGACCTATTCCTAACTATCTTGGAGAAATTATGAGTAACATCATCCCAGTATCAGACATGACCGTCATGGCTGACAGTATCGTTAAAAGTGGCTTTTATGGCTTTAAGTCTAAAGAACAAGTCATGGCTGTAATGCTTGTAGCGCAAGCGGAAAACAAGCATCCAGCGACTGTCGTTCAGGAATACGACATCATTCAGGGCAGACCAGCTCTCAAGTCTCAAGCCATCCTAGCCCGTTTCCAACTCTCTGGTGGCTCAGTCCAATGGGATGAGCTGACACCGAAGCGTGTCGTTGGCACATTCAAGCACCCTCAAGGCGGTAGCCTGACTGTGGAATGGACTATCGAAATGGCTAAACAAGCTGGACTCTACAGAGAGGGGTCAGGCTGGACAAAGTACCCCGAAGATATGCTCAGAGCTAGGGTTATCTCTAGGGCTGTGCGCTCTATCTATCCCGCTTGCATCTTGGGTCACTACGCCACAGAAGAGGTCATGGACTTTGATAGCCCTGCTCCAAAGCATATGGGCATCGTAGAAGAGGTTAAACAGCCCGTAGAGGTCATAGAAGCCTCTACTGGTGACTACCCCATCATCAAGCCTGATGGCGAGGTTTACGCCTTTTATGAGTCTCCTAGCGACTGGATAGAAGCCTACACCGAGTTAGCCAGCAAAGTCATGCAGTCCAACAAACTGACTGATGAGCAACGAACCGAGAAGATTGCAGCTCTAGCAGAGGCAAACAAAGACGTAACTGAGAAGTTCTCTAGTTTTGACAGAATCAAGATTAGAGGGGAGTTAGCCAAGGTGGGAGTAAACCTCAACCCAAAGTCTCCAGCGTCCCAGTTCGTAGCCGACATGGAAGCCAACGAGAAAATATTTTGAAGCATCTTCAAAACATAGGCTCACTAACTCCGATGGACGCACTTAAACACTATGGCTCATTCAGGCTTGCAGCCCATATCGAATATCTTAGGAAGCAAGGACACCCAATCCTTACAACTATGGTTAAAGAGGGTGGGCGCGAGTATGCCCGATATATCTACCGTTGAAAGGAAAATCATGGAACAACAGAAACCCAAGTTCGTACCCCTAGAAATGAAGGGGCGTATGACTAAAAATGCGTTCAAGAAGAACGACAAAGAACCTGACTGGAAAGGCACGTTTATGTACAAGGGCGAGGTTATTAACTTCGGTGCTTGGCAAAACGATGCTGGTCACGGTCCTTACTTCAATCTGAAGATTAATGACCCTAACTGGAACAAACAACAAAAGCAGTATCCACGGGAAGTTAATAACTATCCTAGTGACTCGGACGTGCCTTTTTGAACTAAAGTATTAACAATAGGATAATAACATGAATGAAAACTACGCACCAAAAGCTGCAATGGTTGGCGCACAACGCATTGTAGGGATTGACCATAACCCCACAGTAGGTGACAACATAGACGAGAAGATTCGTTATTACGAGTCTGAAATTGCTAGGCTCAAACAATCCAAAGAAGACCTTGCGCCATTGTTGAAGATGCGTATTCGAGATATACGTCAGGCAATGGACTACTGATGCACACTAGCTTCTCTTTACCTTTCCCGCCAAGCATGAACACCTACTGGCGAAACTTTCGCGGTAGAACCATCATCAGCAAGCACGGCAGAGAGTTTAGAGAAGCAGTCATACAGTTCGTCATTGATAACAACATTCCTAAATTCGGGGATAAAAAATTGAAACTCACACTTATTCTGCGTCCTAGAGACAAAAGAAAAATCGACATCGACAACCGTATCAAAGCGGTACTAGATGCGCTAGAACACGCCGGAGTGTTTGACGATGACTTCCAAGTTGACCACATTGAGATGATTCGAGGAACTCAAATCAAAGGCGGTCTGCTTCATGTTGTCATAGAAGAAATCACCCCCCACCATCCCGAAGGTGAGTCCCTAGAGGACAGTTAGGAACGTGACGGGGCAGCGTTTCGGGAAGCCCCACTAATTCAAAGGACACGAATGAGACAAGCATTAGAAATGGCACTTGAGGCTGTAAAGACAGCGCAAAACAATCTTGCTCCATCAAGAGCATCAGCCGCCAGACATGATGAAGATGCTTTGTGGGATGAATATGATGCAACCATCACCGCCATCAAAGAAGCATTATCACAACCAGTATCAAGCCACGGCAACGCAGAAGATTTATACATTGAAATGAATAAGCATCTGAACTGCCCACATTGCGGAGGTAGTGGTCATGTTGATGATGTGGCACAACCAGAGCAAGAGCCTGTGGCGTATGGAATGTGGGACACCCAACTTGGTCGAGGCAATCGCATGATGATGGTTCGACTGGACAAGGGGCAAGATGGTTGCACCGTTCCCCTCTACACCACCCCCCCACAACGCAAGCCTCTGACGGATGAGCAAAAGATGGTGCTATGCAAACAGTTTCCCAATCATCTTACCTTCAATGCGATTCACGCCATCGAAGCCGCCCACGGCATTAAATAATCATCACAACAACTGAAAGAAACCCATGTTAGACAAAATAGAAATCCCCTTTGCTGGTGTCGTAGAAGTGCCGAAGCAACGCAACCACATCTTTGTAGCCACCCCAATGTACGGTGGACAATGCTTTGGCTTCTTCACCCAAGGCTGTCTCCAGTTACAGAAACTAGCCATGAATACTGGCTTTGACGTAACCTTCTCGTTCCTCTTCAATGAGTCTTTGATTCAGCGTGGACGCAACCTCCTAGCCCATGCTTTCCTCAAGACCAAATGCACCCATATGCTCTTCATTGATTCAGACATCCGATTCATTCCAGAGCAGATTCCCCCGATGATTGAGGCTGACAAGGACATCATCTGTGGCATCTATCCTAAGAAGGAAATCAACTGGCAAACAGTCCGTAAGGCTATGGACGCTGGTGTGCCTGATGACCAGCTCAAGAACCATACAGGTAACTTTGTGGTCAACCTTGTTAACTATGAGGAAACAGTCACAGTTCCAATCAATGAGCCACTAGAGATATGGAATGGCGGTACAGGCTTCATGCTCATCAAGCGTGAGGTCTATGAGGGCTTGGTTGGCAAACTACCTACCTATCTCAACAACGTCATGGACATTAACAACCCTCAAAATGGCGAGAGAGTCAATGAGTTCTTTGCTACTTGCATAGAAGAGGAATCAGGACTCTTGCTCTCAGAGGACTACTACTTCTGTAAGAAGGCTAGAGAGAACGGCTATAAGGTATGGGCAGCGCCTTGGGTTGACCTAGCCCATGTCGGCACATACGCCTTTGAAGGTCAGCTTCTCAAGACACCATAAAAGTACAAGTCATGGGCAATTTCGTTAACACCGAACTGGTATTCAACGAACTTGCTCATGTCGCAATTGTCGAGAAAGTCTCTCTCAGTCAGGTTGCGGTAGTAGTCACCGCAAAATGGTGCGTCTTGGGGATTAGTCTTGCGTGTGCCATGCTCGGCTCTGCCAGTTGTAGCGCAGGAGAAGAAGACCAACCCGCACCCCATCCTCGTCATGTTGTTGAATGTCTTAACCCATTCAGGGTTATGCTCAAAACACTCGCAACTAGCCACCACATCAAAAGAGTTGTCAGGAAAGACCAGCTCTTCACCTTTTGCTACCAAATCAACCCCCGCACCTATGCCGAGGTCAACGCCAAGGTAAGCACAGTTTTTAAAGAATTGACGTATTGACCCATTGAGGTCAAGGCTACCGACCTCTAGGACACGCTTGTTGACAAAGTATTGTGGGAGCTTCTCTCTGACAAAAGAGACAAACTCAAGTTGTGCAGGATGACTCACCGACAACCCCACCGCTTACGGGCTGCTTTGCCTCTTTCGCCTTTCCAGTTCTTGCTACGGGCACAGAATGACTTGTGACGAGGACCAGACTTGGTTGGCGCTTTGAGCTTGCTTCCAGTAGCCTTGTTGTACTTGGCTCTGCCCTTTGCAGTCAAGCCACCGCCAGCCTTGACAGAGAGTTTTTCACCTCTGCCGACAGAAAGTCTTACATTCTTTTTAGGCAATTGTTGCTCCTTCATTTAACTGGGCTATGGTCAGACCACCCGTGTACTGGAAATGAGCAGTCTCTTTAAATGTTTTCCAACGACCAGCCCATGTCAAACCGCAATGCTCTCCAATAAGCCCTATCTTTTGCCACAAGGCTTCATCATCCCAAATGGCTTTGCCGTTGACTATCGGGACAACATCCACAGCACAGCGCCAATTATGGAAGGATTGTCCAGCAGGAGCATTAGTAACTATTTTGCCGGGTAGGGTTCTGCCCTGCTCAAACAAGGCTCTCTGGCTCTCTAAATCGCGGTAGGTAGACGTAACCAGCAAGTCGATGTCTTCGTCCTTGCAAGCCTCTATAAAGGCTTCTACCCTCTGTTTAACAAGGGGTAATAGGTCATCTAGGCTACGGGAGTTAATCACTTCTTAATAGCGTCTGCAATTGCTGGCGCAACCTTCTCTACGCTACGACCAATCACATAGCCACCTAGTCCAAGTTGAACAATGTCCCACAGCTTGAGGTACTCAGCCTCGGCAAGATTAGGCGCTGCCCAACCAAACCACCTAGCCACGATAAGTACAACAAATGTCAGCATGGTTATGGGTCTCCAGCTAGAGGCAAGCCAATTACTGCTAGAAGCCTCTGCTTGCACAATCTGTGCTTGAGCAGTAAAGATTGCTAAAAACTGGTTCATCTTCCCTTTCATCTCCGCATCAGCGTCAGGGAAGAATTTGTCTAGTAACTTGCCACCAACATCAAGGGCAGCAGTAACTGGGTCTAGACTCATAGCCCCTCACCCGGAGTCACATAGATGTCTGGTGTGCCAGTCTCAGCAATAGCAGAAACCCGCACATTAGCGGTGTTTGTGCATTGAGGTCCAGTAATGACTGTCACAGTACCGGGAGGCACAACGATAGCGTATTGAGCTGTTGCGTTTGGAGCAGTTACATTCAATGGGTTTGAGCCGGGGCTAATCCAAACATAGACTGGCTGAGATGCGTGGTTGACTAGACGGTATTGCTGTGCAGGACTGTCTGAGGTCATCACGACATTGTTGGGTGTTGACGCATTAGTCGTAATCTGAACCGTCTTGCCCATTGGCTGAAAAGCAATGTTATTAGCCATTAGTACACCTTCTTACCGCCACCAGAAGTAGGAGACATCTTGGTGTTTAAAGAACCTTCTGTTGGAAACTTGTTGCCAGACATATCAATGACTGAACGAAAGCCACCAGAGGGGAGTTGTCCGGGCTGCCAACGAATCATGCCGGGGCTACCGTCACGGGGCAACTGAGGACGAACCGACTTGGCTACTTGTTGGTTGGAATCATGTTCACGCTGGTGAATTCTGCTCTTGTTCATCTGAAGTCCTTTCTTTGACTCTTACTAAAAGGTAACTGAAAATCACGAATATCGCAAGGGTTGTCACACGCTCCCATGTCGGATTCCACATTGTCCACCCACACATCACGCTGGTTGAAATCAGAACCAAAATCGTGATGAGCCGGTCTGTGATAACGCCCAAGGCTAGTCTGACCAAAGCAATCCCGTCCATATTTATCCCCTTTACTGATGAAAACCATAGTTTAATCCTATTCGTCTTCATCATCAACAGCAAAGCCAGCACCCCAGTCATCGTCTGACATCTTGAGCTTGATGGCTTCTAGTTTCAAAGCACGGTCAATCACCTTAGTCTTGTCCGTAATGCTCGCCATTGGGTCAGCCATGACCGCCTTGAGCATCGTAGAGATTGCTCCCTCTAGGTCAGGGTTAATGCCTTTTTGTTTCTTAGCCATGATTTTTAAAAAATACGTTTACCAATTTCGTATGTTCCATACCCTGCGCCAGCAGACAGAATTCCATACTTAACAAATAAGTTTCTAACCTCTGATGCTTTTTTAGCAGCATCTGCGGTCTGAGAAACAGCATCTAGCTCTGACTTCAAGGCACTTATTTTTTCAGGAGGAAGCATCTTGTTCACAGTCAAATACTTAACCATGTTGTCTGCAATAGCAGTTGCCTTCTCTGGATAAAGACTTATTTGCTCTTTAAAGTTGCGTATCTTTTCAGCCTGTTCACCAGCAGTTTTAGCAATTTCAGCCTGACGAGCCTCTCCTGCTTTTCCAACTTCTTTTGCTTTTGCGCCTAGTTTTGTCGCTTGCGCCTCTTTTGTAGCTGCCGCAGTCTCTGCCCGCTTCAACTCTGTCACATAACGGTTTACGCGAGTATTTAAACCCTCGACAGTATTAAGCCAGCCATTGTTTGTTTCTAGCCATTTAGCCGCTTGGTCAGCAGTTTTTCCTTTTAATTCGTTAACTGCGTGTTGGTTAGCAAACTTGCGTACAGCAGCCTCGTCACCAGCCAATTGCTGTCTCAGCACATTGATAGTGTCACGATTTTTAAAGTAATAGTTAGGGTAATCAGTTGGCATCATTTGCAACTGACCCTCAACTGCTTTTTCTGTTGCTAAAGGCTTTTTGCCAAATCGAGTGGCATAAGCATCTAGTGGGCTAGACAAATCACGATAAGTGTCTCTAAACTCTTTTCTCTTTGGAGAAAACACATTCAAAGACTCAGACAAATCTTTAGAGATTTTTCCAGCAAATTGTTGTGTAACAGCGTCATAACCCTCTTTGGGTAATCCGCTTGCACGTTCCTGAAACTTTCTAAATGTTTTCTCAACCGCCTCAATGTCCTTTGCCTCAGACAAATCACGATACATCTCTTCAGCAATTTTTCTCTCTGCTGGTGTATTGGTTTGAGAAAATATCCTGTTTCTCAGGCTATTGAGAAATGACTTGCCTTGGTCAGATGCAACAAAATTACCCTTTGTCCGAGCGTCTGCAAAATAAGCATTAGCGTCATTTTCTGCCTGTCTAGCACGTGCTGATGCTCGTCTTGCTTCTGTGCCAGACAAACGTCTTTGCATCTCATCGCCAAGTTTGGCAGGGTCTGCTGGCTTGCCTAAATCAGAATATTTAAGTGCAGCCGACTCTCTTTCTGCTTGAGCAGCAGTCGTAGCCTTTTCTTGTGCTTGACCAAATGAAGCCTGTCTTCTAGCCCGTTTTTCGTACTCAGCCTGAGTCTCAGTAGCCGCCTTTTGAGCAACACCCTTTTCTGCCTCTTCAGCAGTTCTAGGAATAGCTGTCTTTAATCGTTCTGCGGCTTCCTTGGCTGCCGTGCCTTTCCCTGCCAACAAGTCACTCAGAGCAGTAGCTCCATACTTACCCATGCCATACAAGCCTCTAGCGCCCATGACAGCCAAAGGCGCAAGTTCGCCAGCCGTTTGATAACCGCTAACTTCTTTTCTTGGCTGTGGCAACCCTAGTTTTTCTAAGCCAGTACGAACATTCTCTGTTGTCGGGAATACAGTTTCTTTGCCACGAAACTTAGGGTCAACAGCAGGAGCAGTAACCATAGACTCAATGTCACCAAGACCACCAACAAGGCTTGTTCCCAAACCATAGGCGGCAGCACCCGCTTTTTCTAAAGCGCTAGGTTTTTCTGCTTCTGCCTGAACATCAGAAAGTTTTAGTCTTTTAGGCTCTTGCCCCGATACTTCTGAAAGTTTCATTTGACCTCCTCTAGGTCTGGGTCATCAGGATTAGTTAAGCCAATAACTTTGTATTTTTTATTGCCATAAGTAATCTCTTGACCTAATGAATATTTAGGAGCAGACGCACCTTTTTCGTAAGCCTCATATGTACGAGGAGCAGTAGCCGTTTTAATTTGTTGAAGGTTGTACCCAAGGTCTTGCAAGTTGTCGTAAAGGACTTTTCTACGACCCTCAAGCAAAGCGTTGTATGTTTGTGGACTGTAATTTGTTGGGTCAAGAACTGGTCCAACCATTTTCATGTCCTGCACACTCAATCTTTGACCACCCTTGGCAGCACGCTCAATAGCGTAAGTTTCTAACAATGCGTCTTTCAAGAACAATGTTGTCTTGTCTGTGCCTGTTAACTCTTTATTAACAGCAGAATCAAAGTAATCAGTAGAGTCTCGAATAGATTTAAGTTTTTCAATCCAAGGGGCAGTTTTAGACAACAAACCTTTTTGTACATCAGGGTCTGCTAACTGCCTTTGTAAGTTTTCAATGCCTCTAATACCTTGCACCATTGGCAAAGCATCTTTTTGCTGTTTCAATCCAGCGCGTAACTTCTCAAGCTGAATCTGTAATTCTTTGTCTTCACGATGCTGAATCATCTTTTCAGCGCTTTGCAATAAAGATAAGGCTTTGTCTGCCTGACCTTTTTTGACATAGGCATTAATGATGGAATCAGAACCTGTTTTAGCCGAAATCTCGGCAGCCTTGTACATTGCCGCCTCTTTGTCGTAGGGCAACAATTTCATGTAGTCTTCTAGGTCTTTGCGTAAACTTTCACGCAAAACCTTGATGCGGTTGAATTCTTTATCAAACTCTTCTTTTTCCCGCTTAAATAAGTCAGCACGACCTTTTTGCCAACCATTCATCATGCCACTCATGGCGTTCATGGCATTTATGCCTGACTGTTTGCCAGAACTACCGAGCATGATGCCAAGAGTAGAAACAATACTAAAAAGTCCTGCAAGGGACTCAGCGTTATCTTTAGTAGGATGAAACTCAGGAAAAGGAAACTCTGCTTCTTTTTGTCTAGAGTCATCAACATAGGTTCTAGCTTTACTAGCAATTTCAGTTGCCGCTTTTGCTTGCTCTCCAGCAAGATTGGCTTGTTGTGTCAACTCTGCTTTTTTGAGTTCTCCAGCAGCCTCTGCTTGCAAATTGCCAATACGTTGCTCTTCCGACAATACTTGGGGAAGAGTGCGTATTTTTGAGTAATCAGGCTCTTTGAATGGCGCAGGAATCATGTCCGTGCCAAGGGCTTTACTAAGAGTTTGGTTTTCTGTTGCCATATTTAACCCCTAGCCATTGGAATACCGCCAGCAACCATAGCAAGGTTGGTGTAAAAGTTCTGAGTTGCCTGTTGAACTGCATTGTCGGCTTGCAGACCAGTTCTAATAGCACCCAAGGCAATACTGTCACCAATCTGAGCAACTTGCAATCCATAGTTATATTGCTGTTGCAACAACTGCTGTCTAAAGGCTTCTACTTGCGCTGCCGCCTGTTGTGCGCCAACACCACCCCTAGCCTCAACACCTTGAGCAATCCGCGCCTGTGTAGCCTGTAATGCCTGTTGTCCAGTTGGTGTTAATTCGCCAGCCTCTGCTGCCCTGACTAACTCCTTGCCCTTTGTTTGATAAGGTGCGCCTAAAGCCTGTTGTTCTGCTTTTGCCGCTTCTGCCTGTTTTTGCGCTTGTTTAGATTTTGCGTAGCCAAGTGTCCCTAGTCCACCAGCGAGTCCAAGACGAATCATGTCTTGACTTGTTAAATCCTTAGTTAATTTATCCAAAAATGATTTTTCTGGAGGGGCGGTTGCAGCAAGTTCAGTTGGGCTTGCTTTAGCCCCGTACCCACTATCACCATACAAAGCTGCTCTGTCGGCTGAAGTCGCAACGTAAGGAGCGCCCGAAACTGTTGGTGCAGGGGCTTGTGCAGTCTGTACTGGTGCATAAACTTGCTCTCCACCAGTCGTAAATGGCAGTCCAGAAGTCGTTGCTCCACCCTGTGCAGAAGTCAGTGCAGGACCGTAATCAGGGAACTGTTGAGACGCAACTTCGCCTGAAGACTGCACAGGAGTTGCTTCTGCTACTGGTTCAGCAAAATAATCACCGCCACCATCTTCAGGAGAAAACTCTAAAAGCCCTGTTGTTGGGTTCGTCGTGCCAGACCCGCCCATATCCTTCAGAATTTGGGCTCCTTTCGGAGTAATGTGAGCAAGGATGGTGTCTTTACCGCGACCCTTGCTTGCCAGCATAGCGGCTATTTCAGCCAAGTCGCTAGTAGCGTTAATGTCTGCTTTGAGCAGTTTTGCAATCTTCTTCATTTAACTCTCCTGACCCATGTATCTTAGAGAACTGACGTTCCATCCCGACTGTTTTCCACCCTCTTCCTTGTCGCTAGACCCAAGAACGGGCGCACCGGGGTCACCGATGCGTAGCGCTTGAGCCAATGCTTGAGAACCGGGCGCTTGTCCAGCCCCAGTCGTTGTCACGCTTGTAGCCTCTGGAGCAGCACCACCGCCAGCAGTCTATGCGCTTCTTGTCGGTAGAGGCGCAAAGTAATCTGTCAATGTCTTTCCAATAACCGCTTTCTCTCCAGCAGCCAATGGGTCATTCTTTGTGTCTCCGTAAGCGACATCTAAGCCACCAGTCACTAAACCACCGACCAAGGCTTGCTTCGGTGTTCCACCAGTAGCCAATGTGCTAGCAGCCGAGCCAGCACCTCTTCCAATAGGCTGTGCATATTTAGCAGCATCTGTAGCGCGAACACCCGTTGCAGGGGCTTCAGTTACGCCAGTTACGGGGTCAATCTCTGCGGGTGCGCCAGACACGGCTTCTCCTACAGCGCCACCAACACCACCGCCAATAAAACCTTTTTCAGCACCAGTTACAGGGTCACCACCTTGTGTTGCAGACGATATTGCCCCGCTAATACTGCTTGTAATTGCCTTACCCAATATCTGATTACCCACGGCATCGGCAACCGCAGCGCCAATAGCCTCATCAACAGCAAAAGAAATAATAAAAGGTACTGCTGGCATTACAAGTCCAATTCAAATGTGTAGACGGGTTTCATAGCGTCACCCATCATCTTTTGACTTTGACCCACCTTAACTGGCAAGCCACTCTTCTTTGCAAGGTCTACAAACTCAGGTCTGTCAGAGTAAGTCGTAGCCTTTTTAATGCCTTGGTTCTTCAAAACCTTTGCTAAACCCAAGTAATTCTTCAATAACTTCTGTGGCTGTTCAGCAGAAAAGGTGTGGAATTCAACTACGCCATCGCCAATCATGGTGACTAGAAAAGCAGAGTTGCCAATCTGAACCATCTTATTTTTAGGGTCACGCAAAGCCGTAGCCAGCTTACGCATAAAGGTGTCCATGTTGACACCGGGCGGTAGCTGGTTAGCCATAGATGTTTGGATGATGTCTAGCACACCCATAGACTTGCCCTCGTCTTCTCCGCGAGTCTTCTTAATAGTCTCGATTACGTCAGTTTCTGGAAAACCTGATTTTTTTTGGGGCGGGGAAAGATTATCCATAGTCAAGAACTCAAGTTAAGGGACGCAGCAATCTGTTGATGAATGTACAAATGACTAGCTAACCAATCATAAAAATCTGACTCATTATTGAAGTCAACATCCAACATATTGAAGGGATTATTGAGTCCAAGAAGCCCCGCAAACGCCTGATGCTCGACCTGATGAGCCAATAACCAGTCATCTAAATTAGAGGTTTGAGCGTCAATTAAAGGGAAAACAGGCACAGAAATGCCAGCATCCATGAATGTTTCTTGGAATAACTTGTGTTGCAAGCCGTTCT
>OGWM01000072.1_pt1 | contig 14912 bp, 23 predicted proteins | sample 1576041 | NCBI WGS metagenome assembly OGWM01 (sample SAMN07581538, study PRJEB24739) | freshwater metagenome | place: Singapore | collected 2015-01
GTTTCCCAGTCACGATAGTGGTCGAGTCATCTTTATGTTTAAGCGTTACGGCGTGTCAATGTATTACATGCTGTTTAAGACCGCTAACGAGTTACTAAGGCACGAAGATAAAGCTGTTCGGGATCAGGCAAAACGACAAATCGCAGGTATATACGGTATGGCTGCACTCTTTGCAGGGGTTCAAGGTCTGCCGTTCTTTGGTCTTGCCGCTATGGTCTATGCCGCAACTCTTGCTGACGATGACGATAAGGAAGATACGTTAGAGATTCAAACCCGCAAATACATGGGTGAGCTGGCGTATAAAGGGTTATTCAATCACTTGTTTAATGTTGATGTCGCTGCACGTATGGGCTTTAATGACTTGATCGTGCGGGATGTAATGAACGAGGCTGATAAAACACTTATCGTACGTGCTGCTGAAATGTTGGGCGGCCCAGTTGTCGGGTCAGTTAGCAAAATAGAACGTGGGTTTAATTTGATGAAAGATGGGGAGATGTACCGTGGGCTTGAAGCCATGCTCCCCACAGCAATCGGTAACACCATGAAGGCTACTCGATTCCTTAGCGAAGGGACTGCAAAAACGCTGCGGGGTGACCCGATTGTCGATGACGTGAGTGCAGGAAATGTTTTTGCACAATTTTTTGGATTTGCTCCGGCAGATCTGACCAAGCAGTTAGAAATTAATGCGCGTGAGAAAGGTATTGACCGACGAAGCAACGAAGAAAAAACTAAAAATCTTCGTAAGTATTACGTGGCTTCCCGTGTTGGTGACCGGGATGGTATGGAGGAAGCCAAAGAAGAATTGAGGAAGTTATCGGAAAAGCATAAAGGTTTATTTCCCAACGGACTTAACAAAACAATTCAACGCTCTATGGAACAACATGCCAAATCCACAGAGCGTATGTACCATGGGGTGCTGTTTAGCCGTGGTCTGGAAGACGAGCTGCGTAAAGACGCTGCGGAACTCGAAGATTAAAAAAAGACCCCCGGTACCAACCGGGGGGAATCTTGGAGAAATGAGACATGAAAATATCTCGACCGCAATAATATCACACTAATCTCCAAAATCGTACTCCCAATTTACCATCCTCAATCCGGTCGGCAAAACTGACCTTCCACCCCTTTTCTTCTGTAAGCTTTTTGATCTGTTTCTTAGCTGTTTGTATTTTAATTGCAGGTACAAACATAGACATACCCACTTCAAATTGCTGCATATCCAAAAAAATAATTAGCCCGTCGGGCGCAATGCTGTCGGGGTAATAGGAAAAATTATGGTGCGGGGGGAGTGTGTTGAGGGTCTTCGATTTCTTCATGCAACCACCCAGAGGCATCTAAAAACAGAACCCTTGTTGACGGTAAGTTCATACGGGTACCCTTACCCATACGCTTTGATACGTACTGCGCCTTAGATTTGCCACGCCGCAAATTATTAACAAGGTTTTCAAAATTAATTTGTCGTTTGATGCACCATGTCTTAAATGGGTCAATGACCAAAAATAGCTCCCGCTTGTCGTATTCATATCGTGCAACCAACGAAATCTTTGGGCTACTATCAGGAATGACAAGATGGTCAAGCGACTCTTGTATAGTTCTAGTATCGTCTGTGCTTTTAATGCGTAAAATGTTGTTCCAGTTAGTCGCAAGGTAGTCATTAATAACAGCTTCGGGGTCGGTCTTATATCGAAGAACAGAAGTTTTAGCGCCCTTTACTTTTTCAATTAGCCATTCAAAAACATTCTCAGTGTTGTAGTTAATGAACCCTAACTTTTTCCCGATGATCAAACCTAAGATACCGAACGCGCCAAGCACGGAATAGTAACGTTCTGGTTGCGTAAGTTTTGCACCGCGATCTAACTGTAGTTGGATCTGCATAAACAATTCACGGAGTGCAGGTAAGTTATTAATTGCGTATTGGACTAAAGGCACAGCCACAACGCCAAAGTTTTTAACTTGGTCGCGTGATAACTTGTCGGTTATCGCCTTACTTTCTTCGTCGTCTTCCGCAAAAACTCTTTCAGCTTGAACCTCTAATACACGCAACGCTTCAGCAGATGGACGTGCTTTTGCAACACTGAGCTTTTCGTGCCAACTAACGTTACCCGTTGTGATGACAGGTAGCCCCCACGAATCTCCCCGCTCCCGTTCAACATTACCTTGCGGCCCCATCCGGTTGCGCTGTTTACCCATAGGGACTGAATAAGCCATAATCCCTAACTCTTCCGGTTTAGCATCTGTGACCTCATCAAAAACAATTGGTATATTTTTATAGACTTCCATGCGTAAGTATCGACTCGCCATGGTGTCATTTTCTTTAAGCACAATCTCCTCGGGGTTACCCCAAATACTTGCCATACCAATCGCACTTGTTGTTTTACCTAGACCCGATTCTTCACTGTAGATATGAAATATAGCCCCGTATAACGGTTTGACAAAAGGAAATAAAAACCCACCAAACCCAAGACCTATAACAAATTGGTGCATTTCCATCTTGGGGCGTTCGTAAAACTTCATAGTTTCTATCCAACCTTCAAGGGTACCCTCTTCCCTAAACTCCTCAATAATCTTATCTGTCTTGATAGACGGAGGGTTATATTCAATACGATCTCCGTAAATAACTCTTGTGCCGAGTACAAACGCGTCCATGCGTCTATCGTCAAGCCATCCAAATTGTTTCCGCACGTTGTCTGCCTTTTCTACGTGTTGTAGTTTATTAGTCCATTGAATAAAATAATCCATCAAGTCATTAATTTTAGGCACTAATACGCCTCGTGCCGCTAATGCTTTACGTAACTCTTCGCGTGATGTGACATTTGAGGCAGGTAACGCAAAATCCCGTATGCCATCTTTGGGTAAATGTAATCGAACAACAAGTGTATCCCCTGCTGTGCGGTCAAACATACGCCGTATAACATATATATCGTTGTGGTATACCGGAAATTCAAATATCTCTCCGTCTTTTTCAACCCGTTTAAAAATACCGCCGTTCTTTCCCCGAAAATACGGTTTAGGGTAAACGGGTATCTGATATGCCGTTGGTTGAATCGATAGAGATGTAGGTACAGCAACTATATTATCTTCAAGAGTTGCTTCTTCAACGATGCGGCCTAAAGATATAGGCGAACGAATCTTACCAAAATGGGGGCAGCTTTCGCAGAACCCCGGATTGTCGCGCTCAAAAGTTTCACAAAGAAACGGCCCCGCAATTCCACTTGCCTTTTCTTCAGTTTTCGCAGGGTCATATTCTGGATGTTTGTTAGAAATAATATGTATTGCTTTATCTTTTTCTATTGTGTGTACCGCAATTGACAGCGCCGCTCGCCATTGAGGTTCTTTTACCGTTTCTTGATTTTCTATAATATTGCCAAGTGACGCGCAGCCTTTACCTTGGGCAGTCTTTTGTAAGATTACTTTAAAACTACTTTTGTAATTGCTTAGTATGGCATCTGCCACAGGGTCATCAATTTTTTCTCGTGATATTTTTGGAGGTACAGCCAATTCTCCAATGATCTCTCGGAACTCTTCAAAGCTAAGAAAATCATCTGCGGCTATGTATTCCGGTATATAAAATATTTTTACAGTCTTAGGGGGGTCATCTTTAAAATGTTTTGTTTCTGGCAACCGTAATACCGCCGCTGCATCGGCTGTTTTTGTGTGGTCTACATGAAAGTTGTGTGCCTTTGTCAGACTTCTTAATTTGTTAGCTACAGGTTGCCAAACATCGCGCTCTACTTCTTCCGCAAAAGGCCAGTACGCATGGATGCCTCGGCCCGAACTTACTAAAATAGGTTTAGGTAAACCGATTGTTGTCACAAATTCTTTTATAGCTTTCGCGGCTGCTTGTTGATCAGGGTAAGGTTTGCTATCCCCGCAATCTACATCAACATAAAAACTACGCATCCAAGGATTTGTATCGGCTTTACGTGAACCCTTTTTGTTAAATTTACCCTGTGCAAAATAATAATCCCACCCCTTATCCGCTAGATTTTTGGAGTGTTCGATAAGTTCATCGACCGTATCGTAAAAAAATTGACAGTTTGTTTTTGAACCTCGACTGCACCACCCGCAAAAAACGCCTGTCTCCGCTAGTACTGTATGTAAAAATGTTCTAGTGTCCATAGCCGCTTTCACCCGCAGAAAAAAATAGGGCGACAGGGGTCCCCTGCGGCGTGGAACCCTTTTCGATCCGTCGATCTAGTCGCCCGTGGCGGCTACTTAGTCGTCAAATTGGCTTACCAAATCTGCTAAATCTGTTACATTCTCAGCAGGTTTTTTGGTAACTTTTTTTGGCTCTTCAGTTTCTGTTTGCGCGGCGGGTGCAGTTAAAGCAGGAGCTGCTTTTTGAGATACATCAGCCTTAGCTAAAAGAAGTTTGGTAGCGGCTTCAGCTTCTGGGCTGTCTTTCCGTTTGTTAACGATATTAAATTCTTTCTCGGTAACGTGGCGAACGGGTTTAAATACAAGCTTGGGTGTTGGGCTAGCGGTATCGAAACGCATCTCAGTAACAACACCGCTTACAGGAGTGCCATGTGCTTTGAGATGTTTTGCATAACGCTGCAAAGGCATCTTGTTGCTATCGCCTTCACCAAAAATTGAAGTAGCGGGGAGTGTCAATCTAAAGATGTCACCCTGCGGATCGTTTTCAAGAAGCACAGCTAAATTCTGAGAAAACCGACACGCACGGCTATCGCCTTGCCCCGAACCTTTAACGGTCTGAGGGCATAAGGCAAAGCTTTCAGCTTGGGGATGGTTAACTTCAACATCAGGATTTACACTGTTAGAAGACCAACACTTAGATGCGCTAACTTCACCTTCGACATAAGTGCCGCCGTAATAGGTGCGTGATACGCTAGACGCAGCTTTAATGATAATGATATTCATTGCGCGGTCTTCGTTAACGGCAACTTCCTTACCGCCAGACAGCATACGAAACACACTACCTTTGATTGAGATACGCTTAGCACCACCCCCGTCGTTTCCGGCTAGAGCGTTTGTCGTTACGTCCTCATAGTTTTTCAGGTAAGCAGGTACGCCACCTTTAAATAGTGCTACTTCACTCATTTACCTTCTCCAATTAAAGATCATGGTCAGGGTCAGCGTCAAACTTTAATTCAAGTTGACGTGGGTCCGATTCAGGTTTTTTCTCAGCCAAACGAAGGGCGTTGTCAACCTCAGATAATTTATAACGAAATACACCTCCTGCTCGTATGTAAGGGATTCGATCAGTCCGAGTCCAAACTCGGACTGTTGAAGCAGACACGGCGAAATACCGTGCTACCTCTTCAAGGGGGACATAGGGTTCAATTGCTGCTTCGGTCATTTTTTCCTCACGGTGACTGAATACTCACTATCAACATTCAACCCGGATGGGAGAATATTTGGGTTTTCCTCCAAGAACTTTTTGAAGTTTCCTTGATGGATGCGCTTTTCGAGCAACCATGGCGCTTGGTGCTCTAAGATAAAATCGTTCATGGACTCCCAATCGTTCGTCCAGTACGTTGTTTTCAGTGTGCGGTAAATCAAACCTTCTGGTGTACGCACACTGTCTGCGCCAATTGTTTTGAGGTGTTGAAGTAACGCAGCTTTGACCATGTCAATCTTAGCAGTCAACTTGCTTTCTTCTTCCTCAAAAGTGGTGCGAAGCTCTTGCCGCTTTTCGTATATACGTCGGTACGTGCGGACTAGCTTGTCAATAGGGATAGCTACCTCATTTGCTGTGCTCATCATCGTTCTCCAAGTAGTACTAAATCTAGTTATAGGCGTAATTTACTACGCTCTTTTATCTAAGTCAAGCAGATTCTTGTAAAGGTCCACTAACTGTTCGTGGGTGTTAATTCTTTTATCTAACATGTTATACATATGTTTTTCCACCCGACTTCCCTGTAACCTTATCACTGTTACACGGTGCTGCTGCCCCGCTCGATGTGCACGGGCGTTAGCTTGCGCGTAAATTTCAAGCGATGGTGTCGGACCCCACCACACAATGGTATCAGCCGCTGTTAGCGTCACGCCGTGTGCCGCTGCTTGTGGTTGGATCAACAGAATACGCGGATCAGTATCGTTTTGAAATTTGCGAAAAATGTCGGCTCGTTTGTGTGGTGCTACGTTGCCGTCTATGATCTCAGATGTATAACTGTCAGATTGCAGCTTGTCGTGTAGCAACTCAATGATGTGTTTAAACGGTACAAAAATTAAAATTTTGTTAACCGTCTGATCAATGATTTCGGTTAGAACGTTATAGCGGTTGTTGATGTCAAACGAGATCGTTTCACCGCTGTCAGAGTAGACCGCTCCGCATGAAATTTGTAGCAGTTTGTTGATGTTAACGGCTGCGTTTACTGCGGTAATTTCTTCACCTGCTGCTTTTACAATAAACTGCTTACGCATCATGTCATAGTATTTGCGCTGTTGTGGGGTAAGTTCCACATCTCGCTCGGTGTAGACCATGTCTGGCAAATCTAGGCATTCGTCCTTAGTAAAACGTATAGCGGGCTGCAATGCTTTAAATACTATATCAGCAGCTTCCGGCTTTGCAGTCCACTTAAACTGTGTAACTTTGTACATCACACGGTCTTTGAAGCTTGTAAAAAATTTTGGAACACCTTCGGGGTTCACTAGCTTAGCTAACCCGTAGGCGTCAGTAGGCGATTGTGCTGCGGGAGTACCTGTCATCATCCACAACCAAGTATGCGGCGTTACAAGTTTGCTAAGGGTCTTCCATCGTTTGGTTTGTGCGTTTTTGTAGGCGTTAGCTTCATCCACTACGATAAGATCAAAACTTCCGTTTGCAATCGCATCTGCTACGATTTCTACACCGTCATAATTTATGATTATAAACTCAGCTTCGCTTTGGATAATTTTGCGACGCTTATCCTGATCGCCGTACGCGATGTCAACGCTGCGGTGCATGGCAAATTTGAACAAATCAGCTCGCCACGCCGAATCCATGATTGATAGTGGGCAGATAACAAGAACCCGCTTGACCAGACCCATACGCATAAGATAGTCTGCGGCCCAAATGGCTGATCCGGTTTTGCCCGTTCCCTGCTCGTTAAAACAGAATGCTCGTTGGTGAAGCGTTAAGAACGATGCGGTTGTTTTTTGATGGGCAAAAGGTCTGTGCAACCCGGGCCAATCATAGTCTCGCAGTATCGGAGACGGCACATTGCGTATATGTAAATTTTTTAGTACCCGTGCCTCATCGTATCCCCACCGTACAAGCACTCTGTTGTCATCCAACTGCTTTGACTTTGGTATGACTTGAAGCACTCGTTGAGGATGACTAAGGTTTAATAGTAACGCCTTGTTTTCGATAATTTGCATTCATTTCTCCAAATGACATACCGAGCAAAATGGGTGTCCATTTCACTCTTTGTTATGTAAACCTACAACTTACTACTATTTACTACGTTCGCGTTTGCTTGTTTCAGATACAAGTCTACTGTTGGAATCTCTTTTAAAAGATCTGTTTTTCGTGGCGGCGACAATAGTGTAACCATCTTTGTTGCTACCGCCTTTACTTAACGCTTTTTTGTGCGCGATGTCTTTGCCCTCACGGCGGTCGGCTTTGCCGTCGTGGTCTTTGTCTAAACCGGTTTTGTCAACAGCACGTCGTGCACGTTGCCGCTCCATGCGATTACCAAGCTCGCCCCTAGCGACCTGCTGTTGGTATTCTTTCTTGTAGGGACGGGGTTTGTTGACGTAGGGCATTACTGACTCAGTCCGTTATGGACGCAGCTTAGCACAGCGCAATGCTTTTTGCACAGCCCACTAGGTCGGGGGTTCCACACATCGTGCGTGTAACTTTGCATCAATTTATCGTACTCCTCTACCCACTTAGCCCATGTTTCATCCTGCTTTTCAACTTCGTATTTTTCTTTGACTAAAGCGTTGCACCGCACAAAAAGTAAGCCCGCGTTAACTTTCTTAATCTCAGGGAAGTGTTTGAACACGGCAAGTGCCATCAATTCTAACTGATCTTTGTCCGCGTACTTTGCCGATTTTCCGGTTTTGTAGTCAATGATGTAGGCTTTACCGTTTGGTTTATCCAAGACAACCAGATCTACAACCCCACGCCACCAAACATCTTTATCGTCAAACGCACAAGGCTCCAACGCCGCCGTGATACCCATTTTGTATTCACAAAGTTTTTCACCGTTAATCGCATTAAGGCGATCTAATGCATCTTTTGCAAACTTAAAGTATTCAGGCAGCGGGATGCCATCTCGGATATAAAATTCAGCAGCTTCATGGAACCTAGACCCGTAAAGCAAAGCTTCCGTCGAAGATTCTACTGTATCCTTTATTACCCGCAAATGGTAATACTTTTTCGGGCATTGGTCGTATAACTTTATGCTGCTATACGACCAAAGAATCTTCTTTTCTTGTGGCAATAATGTCTCTTGCATGTCGTAAGGATACCAAAGCTGTAAGTATATGATTATAAGCTTCTAAAAAATTATTTTCAAGTAGCATTTGTTTCATTAATTTAAGTTCTTTCTCAGCTTCTATCATTGGAACAACATAATCATTCAACTCAACAATCACCATAACTAGCTCCGTATCCTGCTTCACAATTAATTGGTAGACCTGTGGCCCAATCGGGTGTCCACCGCATAGCTTCTTCTACATACGTCATACCTTCATCTACTTCAGACTCAGGTACAACACATGCAATCGCATCGTGCACAGTCATCACCACGCGGTACTTACGTGCGATACGCAACATCTGCTCCCCGATGATACAGCGAGCAACCGCTTGACACACATTCTCAATAACTTTCCCACCATATATTTTTGTATGCCCCCTGCGGGTTTTGTAGGAAAACTGAATACCTTTATCTGTTTCGGTGTAGCTTAGACCATCGTAACGCATTAACAAACCACTTGGTAGTTTGATTGCGTAGTGCTTGGGTACCACTGTTAACACACCTTTTTTTCCAAGCTGCACAGCATCTCCGTTTACTAACCCTACAAGCATTGACTGTGCTTGCCGCCATAAATTAACAACTTGTGGATTAGTTTCTCGATATACTTGGATGATGCGCCTACATTCTTCAAGTTCCGTTTCAACCCCCATCGCTTTTAATTGAGCCTGAAATTTTGCCGCACCCATGCCGTACCCTGCACCAAGGATTGTGGTCTTACCGACAAAACGTTCAGGATCAGTAATTTGATCTGTGGGTTTGCCGTAGATCTGAGATGCCATAAGTTTGTATGGGTCGTACTTAAAGTCCTTCTTATCAACCCCCGCCAATATTTCGGCGTTATTGTCTTTAAACACTTGCACCAAGTCATCTTGTTGAGCCAACCATGCAAGCACCCGTGCCTCAATCTGTGAAGAATCAGCATCGATAATCCTATGTCCTTCAGGCGCAAGAATTGCTTTTTTAAGTTTTCCCGCGTTCTCGCCCCGACTTGGAAGGTTTTGTAAGTTTAAGTTATCAGACCCTCCCCACCGACCTGTATGGGCGGCGTAATATTTTAAGGGGACTGGCATCAAACCACGCCCAGCGATGCCGATGAACCGCTCAGTGCGAGTCTCTTCCAAGGTTGATTTAGCTCCTATCCTCGCCGCTACTATAGCTTGTACCCTCTCGTCAGGATGTTCAAGTAACGCCTTAAACTCTTCATCATTTTTAGCAAACGCAAACGTGGGCTGTCCCGTTGCAGGGCTTTCTTTCATGGGGGGTTCAACACCAAAAGACCTGAGCACCTCAGCAAATTTAGGGTTGCTCATCAAATTATCTTTATCTATCCCTGCGTCCGATAACAGCTTTTCCTTTCTATCCCTTACGTCCTCCAGGTGTTGGTGTAAAAGATTTTGATCCAAACAAAGCACAGGTTCTGTAAACATGCGAAGCGTAATATCGATAAGCTGTATCTCTTTTTTGGGAAAGTTCTTCCCAGTCCACATTTTGTTAAACAACTTATACGTCAGATCAACATCATTGATGCAGTAGTCCCCATAAAGTGCAAGACCCTGTTCAGTAAAATCGACGCGGCGTAGCCCGAGGGTATTAAGAACCTCAGTCCCTTTAGCTCCAATATTGTAGTGTTCAGCAAGTTTTTTTAACGAACCGCCCACCTCCACACCGTGCAAAGCCCTCGCCATAGATAAAGTGTCAAGCCATAACTTAGGACGAATATCAAAAACCCAATTAAGAATGGCACCATCAAACATAGCGTTATGAGCAAGCCCAAGGCTAGTCTCCCATTCAAATGTATCGAGCCAAGCCTTAATCTGTTCATGTGTGCCACTCGCCCACTCGGCTGGGTTATCATTTACTTTAACCGCAACCCCAATAACTTCAAAGAAAGGGCTGCGTATATATTCTTCCGTAGTCAGTTTAGTTAGGGAAAATTCCTTACTGTAAAACGTTTCAAAGTCAATTGTTATTAGATTCATCTGCCCCCCTATAAATTAACGACATCCAGTGGGTCACGATACTTCCATGCACCGATAGATTCTTAGCCCTAACAAAGCCCTGTGCTCTAATACAGTTATCCTTTTTTGCCTGAAGAGCAACCGCCCCCCAAGCTCTATTGTCCGGTGGTTCGGGCATATCAGGGTTTTCATTACGAACGTCTTCTGTTGTGAAAAATCTATTTTTCTTAGCGTGCGCTATAAACATCATATAGGCTTGTGCTCGCCAAAAATCATGTTGGATGTCTGCGTTATCTGCTGCAACATTAGCCATTGTATGCCCAAGATCAAGACCTTCGTTTTTGTACATTTCATTTCTCCTAAAAAAGTGCTTCTTCAATGTCAGTGGGTTGTTTAGAAACTTTTACTAGCACAACATCTTTGCGGTTGATGAAGGCGTAGTGGGGGAAGGGCCAGCCGCTGTCTGCGGGTATGCGTATACATAGCATCCCATCGTCGTCTTCCTTTACAACATAGCCTATTTCGCCCGTGCTTTTAATTCGTACTCGTGTATCAGGTTGCATGATTAGTTTTTTCCTTTATGACAGGGGAGAACTCCCGAGTTGTGAAACGTTGATTGCAGTGCGTACACACGCGCTTGCGCTCCATGTAGAACCGCCGTCTTACATCATCGAAAAACCTACGTGTGTCTATCACTTTTGTTGGGTAACCGTCTGTTGTTTTAGGGTCAGCGCAGTATGGACAAATCATAAGTTGCTCCTTAATGAAATTTTTTTATTAGTGTGGTATAACCCGTTCGTCTTCCAAAATTTGGAGCGATCATGGCACAGGCAGCTTGCACAGAGGAAGAGTTTATTGAGATCTGGAAACGGTTAGGTAGTGCCAGTCTCGTAGCCAAAGAAGTCGGGATAAGTCTTAGGCAAGCGCAAGAGCGCCGTAGGAGCATTGAGAACCGGCGCGGTATCTCACTCGAAGCATTCAATGACCAGAGGTTGTATAAGATTCTGCATCCTGAAGACAAGATTCGGTCGATTGCAAATATAAATGGGCCTGTTATAGTTTTTAGCGACGCACATTTCATGCCAAACGAAACAAGCGTTGCTTTCAATGCCTTGTTAAAAGTTATTAAGAAAGTCAAACCCGTCATGGTCGTGGCGAATGGGGATATTTTAGACGGGGCAACGATTTCAAAATACGGCCCGGAGGGATGGCAAACTAAACCCACCTTGAAACAAGAATTAGAGTCAGTGCAGTACCACATGGACGCCATCGTAAAAACGTGTAAAGGGATGGGAACAATTTTGCACCGCACAGTTGGTAACCATGACATCAGATTTGAAAAGAGGTTATCGGGTCTTGTGCCTGAATTCAAAGACATACAGGGTACAAGGCTGTCTGACCACTTGCCTGAGTGGACGGTTTCTTGGTCTGTGCTAGTCAATGAAAACACCATGATTAAACACAGACTCCAACACTCAGGCATTCATTCTGGATACAATAACGTTTTAAAAAGTGGTTTGTCAACTTGTTCAGGGCATACCCATCTGTTAGAAGTGAAGGGATGGGGGGACTATACTGGTAGGAGGTGGGGTGTATCAACCGGTATGCTTGCTGACCCAAAATCGCAAGCCTTTGATTACATTGAAGATAATCCAGTACCTTGGTGTAGTGGATTTGCAATCTTGACGTATGATAATATGGGCAGATTGCTTCCACCGGAGTTAGCGGAGGTGATCGACGGGGTTGCGTATTTCCGAGGATCTTCAATTTAACGAGGTGTATCATGGACGAAGTATTTGTTTCGGTAGATTTGACTGAGTTTGAATACGACGAAGTTATTGACTGGCTTGGCGAGCAAGAAATTGCTTCCGGCCTTAGTGATCTTTACAAGAAACTGCTTGCTGCTGTTGAAGCACGTGATGCAGCAGAGGAAGAGGAAGAAGGCGAAGACGAGTAAAATTCGTCATAGCTACCTCAGCCAACCCGCCCAAAAGGCGGGTTTTCTTTTCCTGTATTGGTCTTATATGACCGTTTAAATCATGTAAAAGGCTCATTCGGCGGGTTTTTCAACTTGTTGTTGCAATCGATTTACAACCTCGCTCATCTCCTCATCTTTCAACCCAACCCACTCTGTCGGTGCGCGGTACAGAGCCATACCAGCGGGCAAAACAACAGCGGGGTCGGTTGGTTGTATAACGCAATGCCCGTTATGAAATCCTGTTATGTACGCCACGGGTTTTTGCTTTTCTTTCGGCGGTTCCCAACTCTCACATTCACAGACATATCTACCCGCGCTGTGTGATGCGTCACGCATGAAGCCATGCGGTGCGTCGGGATGTTCATTACACCTTATACCTACATCATCTGCGTTTTCCACGACGTCATACTCCACATCTCTATTAGGTTTCCACTCCAAAGAACGCATCTCAGCTTCCATCTCACGCAGATCGTTGGCAGCATCGGATACTCCGTGCCAGTCTTTACGCGCTATCATGACTTGCAGGTAATCTATGAGCACCTGCATTTGTACGGCTTTGCTTTGATAATCTCTCATTCGCTATCTCCAGTGTTTGATCTGCAATGCGAACCGCTAAACAAGCAATTCGCTCAGGGTTGTCGGTGTCGAGCGTAAACGGTCCGTCTTTGTAGCGTTGAGCGCCCCTAGACAGGATTCCGTTTAACGCTGCAGCGATCAAAAGCATTCGGTCATTCGTCCTCATAAGGAATCCTCCAAAGAATTGGAATTGCTCCAAACAAGATTAAAAAACTTCCATATCCCAACATGTCCCATACATATTCCAATAACTCAACCATTTGCACCTCCGATTTGTGCTGACCACTCTCTGAAAGCCTTCTGTTTTGCCATCGTATCTGGGCACTCTTTGCTAGGCGGCACCCAGCCATGCTTGCGCCAGGTATAAGCAACGTCCGCCGCGGATGCATAGGTTTTATAGCTGGCAATGATGTCTTGCCAACTGCGTACAGTCTCGTCCATCAAAAGGGTGCCTCCTCAAATTGGGTTAAATCGGGTTTAGGTTTGAATGCAAGCTTTACTTGATTGCGCCGCACAAAAATCCATTCAGGGAATGGCCATTCTGTTTGGTTGATCAGCCGCACCACGCAAGTGCCGTCATCGTGAATGTTCTCGAGGACTCCCAATCCTCGCGATGTCTTGACCCTAGTTCCCGGATTCATTTGTGACCTCCACTGCAGTGCTGGGCTCAAGACCATTGCGAACTATCACCTTCATGCTGATGTCCCTCGTTCAATCAATAATTCGAGGCCGCCCTTAGCAGACAAAATAGTGGTGTAGTCGTGGCCATGCTGCTTCAATGTGTCCATAATCACGCGAGACGCGATGACCTGATCTGAATCATTCCAATCTGGGTTAACAAGCTGATGGAGCATGTCAATCATGTTGAGTGCCAATTCAAGGCGAGCAGCATCTGTCCTACCGTTGACTTTAGCCGCCTGTTGCGGGAACTTGGACTCGATGTAGCTTCTGAGTTCTGTTGCATTCATGGTGTTCTCCTGGTAGGGGCCGAAGCCCCCGGTTAATTAACGCCATTGCCCATCAGCGGTGAGACGGTTTTGATCCAACATACGATCCATCGTTTTGCTCAGAACTTCTTTGGCAACATCGTGAGATTTGAGACCGTTAGGCATGACGTATGACGGCTCAGACAGTATTTTGTCGGCCCATGCTTTTTCGGCAAGGTTGAATTGACTATTGTTCATTTGCTGATCCTTCGCTGAAAGGGGCCGAAGCCTCGGTTATTAGCGGCTTGTGACTTTGACGCTGAAAACAGCGGCAACTTTGTTGTACTTGGCGATCTGATCGGCGGTGATGCCAAGATCAGCGCACAACGCCTTATAGTCAACCGTAGTGCGGTTGGTCTCGGTATAGGTGGCTTTGAAGAGCGCACCCTCTACAACTTTAGGACCGCCTGCTGATGCAGCGTCTTTGATTGCATCCTTGATGGCGTCAGCTTGCTTAGTGAGGTCGGCGATCTGAGCGAGCAGTGCGCCGAGGGTGTCGATGGTGTTGAGTGCTAAATCGTTAATCATCTGAGTTACTCCGTTAGTTACTTTGTCAACAGCACGTCGCTGTGTGAAGGATATTGCTCCCGTTTAGTCCAGTTGTCAACGCGCTATCTGCCATTCATACCCAAAAAACCTACCGCTCGTCCTATTGATAATTATTTTTTTGCCTGCCAGAACCGCAAAAGCGCTTCAAACATCTTCCAGCCGCGGTCCGCATCCTCGGGCGTCCACTCGTAAATCGACACGAGATTAGGGTGCGTGGTGGATACAAACAGGTTGGCACATCGCGCATCAGGCAGGATCAGCCCTGATCGGTAGGCAGATAGCTGCATCAAGTGCTCGTCATAGCCCTGTGGATCATCCTGCGGTCCGAATGCTTTGGTTTTGATGTCGATAACCGCTATCTTGCAGTGCAGATCAACCTTGCCGCCAAAGCCTTGTGGGTGACAAAAGCTTTGCTCACTTACCCAATCTTGCTCACCAA
>OGWM01000073.1_pt1 | contig 14855 bp, 14 predicted proteins | sample 1576041 | NCBI WGS metagenome assembly OGWM01 (sample SAMN07581538, study PRJEB24739) | freshwater metagenome | place: Singapore | collected 2015-01
AGCGAGTTTTGGCTCCACGAACGTGGCGATTGCGACGCGGTTACATTGGTGATTTTTCCGTCTGTGAAAGTCACAGTTGCCGAAAGGACTCCGTAATTTCGCGCATTAAAGGAATCTCCGGTAACAGTTCCCGAATATCCAGTGGTTGCAGGTGTTTGAGAATGCGTTGCAGCCGGAGCGGGCGTAGATGTTGCCGCTGCTGACGCACTAGCACTTGCACCTGGTTTGATAACGGTACTTTTCTTGGTTGCAGCCGTTGATGGTCGCGATTGAGGCGCAGGAGAGGTAGATGCAGCAACGGTTGTACCCTGCGTAAGCGTTCCGCTCAGAGCATTTGTGGATTTGGTTGCACTCAATTGAGGGGGAGTAATCGCAAGAACTGCGCCCAACCCACCAACTGTTCCTCCAGCAATTAATAATGCACGTTTCATCACTTCACCATTTCTCTCTTCAGTACTTTTTCACTCTGCATGAAATGCAAAAGCTTCTGCGTGAAATCTATTTTTTGGTACACCTAAATCCTCTGCAGCTTGTTTTACTGTCTCAACGAGTGGGCCAGGACCGCAGATATAGATATCTGAATCAGCAATTCTTGGAACTAGTGCTTTTAAAGACTTTGCATCCATCGGATGATCTCGTCTAGATCCAACCAAGTAATGCACTCGCATTGACCCATTGGATTTATCGACCAAGTAATCAAGTTCTTCTTTTAAGACTAGATCTGCATCACTCGAAGCTCGATAGATCACATCAAGTTGTACGCCATTTCTAAATTCATCCATGAGCGCTCTAATAGGCGTAATTCCAACGCCTCCACCAATCATGACTACATGGGGTTGAGTTGCGCGGCCAGCGGTGAATGCGCCATATGGCCCTTCGACAAAGACGCGCGTACCTGGCTTCAAGAATGCAACAGATCGAGAGTGATCTCCCAAATCCTTAATGGTAATTCGTAAATAATTTTCGGTAGGCGCTGCTGACAAGGAATATGGGTGAGACATTAAGAAATGTCCACGTGTAAGAAATCTCCAACCGAAGAATTGACCACCTTCGGCTGCGAGGCGATGCAATTTGCGCCCACGCATAATGACAGAAATTATTCCTGGACCTTCAACAACCACTCGATCAACGACTAAGTTATGACGAAGTGATCTCACAAGTGGAATTCCAAATCGATAGACCACAATTGCCAGCGCCATCAATATGTACAACATCGTCCAGTACAAGCGATTAAGCGGGTGGCCAACAAACATCTGTCCATTAAGTACTTGGTGCATAAAAGACACTGCAATCGCTACATAGGTGTAGACGTGAATGATCCACCAAGTTTCATAACTCATCTTGGCGCGTGCCTTCTTATATGAAGTAACACCAGCAAGAATCATCAAGATAAATCCGGCAAGAGCTGGCCACATCCATGCCATTGAATTCAGCATGCGCCACATTTCAACTGCCAGCATGACGCCATCTTGTCCTGCTGAACTCAAGAGAATAAAAAGAACATGGAAGCCCACTAAATACAAACTCCAAGGTCCCAATTTACGATGCCACGTAACCAAACGATCATGTCCAACTCCACGTTCAACCCATGGAATTCTGGCAATCAGAAAGATTCCAACAACTGCAAAGAATGTTCCGGTCAAAGCAGCTAACCGTGACACTGTTGCGACGATTGCGTAGAAAGTTGAAATATCGCTATAGCGCATCGTTGTTGCTTGTAGCGCCAAAGTAAGTCCAAGGCCGATGCCCAAGAACCAGGCTGCCCAATCGACGCCTTTCGAAGAGTGCTTCTTAAAGGTGGGCTCTGTGCTTTTCACACCCAAAGAGTGGCTCAATTACCTGTGAAGTACCTGAAAGTTGCCCGAGCCTTGTCGACGAATCAGGAAATTCTCGGCGAAGCGCTTTAGAGTCTCTACTGTGAATCTGGCTCAGTCATGGCAGCGGCAAAATATTAGTCAGCGGATACTTCGAATTTTTCTCGGAGTTACCTGGATTTATGCAGGATGGGACAAGGCCAGTGATCCCGGATTTCTCTCTAAAGGTGCGCCAACATTTATCGGTACACAATTAGCAGCTTTTTCACAAAATTCTCCGATCGGTGGATTACTTCAACATACTGTTGAACACGCGACTCAAGTTGGCATCTTTGTCATGGTTTCTGAATTTGCAATTGGTATAGCCACACTTTTATATGTTGCACCTACTAGCGCCGCAGTTGGTGGTTTTGCTATGTCTACAGGTTTATGGCTTTCTAGTTCTTTCCACACGACTCCGTATTTCTTAGCAAGCGATACAGCCTACGCAATATTGTGGTTGGTCTACCTACTACTTTTGATAGGAAATAAAAAAATGCCTGCTATCAATATTCAACGTCGTGGAATTCTTCGTGCTGGTTCAGTGGGAGCGCTTGCAATTGCAGCATCTTTCTTAGGGAAAGCGTTCCCTAAAGCAACTGCAGCCGATGCACAATCCACAGGAGCGAAAACTTCCGGGGCAAAAGCCACAGGAAAGCAAATTGTTAAGCTTGCTAATTTGCCAGTTGGTTCAACCTTTAACTTCACGCATTCATCTCAAGGAATTCCAGCAGTACTCTTCCGAACAAAAACTGGAGTCTTTGCATATTCAGCAATTTGCACCCACGAAGGGTGCACGGTCTCCTACAAACCTGCATCAAAACATTTGGTCTGCCCTTGCCACGGCGCTACATTCGATCCAGCTAATTCAGCGGCAGTAGTTTCTGGACCAACTCGGACTCCGCTATCGAAGGTAAAGGTGGCTGTGCAAGGAGCCTGGGTCGTAGAAGCCTAAAAGTTTTCGAAGTTTTCTGGCAGGAAATTCTCAGCAAAATTGGGCAGGATAAACCTCATGAAAATTACCTTTTCGAATTCAAGCAAGTACATCGCAACTTTTATCGGTGGCGCTGTTCTTGCTACTTCAGTAGCTGTTGCTGGTAATAGTCAACAGTCGGGATCTATCAAGGCGTGTGCTGATAACCGCACCGGTGCGCTCTTCCTTTCTAGCACCGGAAACTGCGCATCCAATCGCACTCTCATCGAGCTCGGTGGAAACGGAATGAATACCAAAGCCATCTCATCACTCGTTACGCCATCTGTAGTTTCCATTGCAGTGACATCTGGATCTGGTGGTGGCACTGGATCTGGATGGGTCTATAAATCAAATAACTCATCATCTTTTATTGTCACCAATAATCACGTCATTGATGCTGCTGTAACTTCCGGAACGATTAAAATCGAGTTAACAAATGGCGAGCAATACACGGCAAAAATTGTGGGACGTGATCCTGGATATGACATTGCAGTCTTGCAGGTTCAACTAGGCAATCTTCCCGTTATGACTTTGGGTGATTCATCTAAAGTAAGTGTTGGAGATCCAGCTCTTGCAATCGGTTCACCACTTGGATTAACAAGCACAGTAACAAGCGGAATCATCTCTGCGGTAAATCGTCCAGTTTCAACTGGTTCGGTGGATCAGCAGTCTTATGTCAATGCAATTCAAACTGATGCCGCTATCAATCCTGGCAATTCAGGTGGAGCGCTCGTTGATTCGCAAGGACGCATCATTGGCGTTAATTCTGCGATTGCAACGCTTTCATCAGGAGGATCAAGCGGAAATATTGGTCTTGGTTTCTCAATTCCCATCAACGAAGCAAAACGCGTGATTGATGAAATCATTGCAACTGGTAAATCAACTCGCCCTGTTCTAGGAGTTTTCTTTGATCCTACTTACACCGGAATCGGTGCACGCATTGCGCGTTTGAGCACCGGAGAAGGTGCAGAAAAAGCTGGAATTCCAGTCGGTTCCATTATTCGCAGCATCGATGGCGTCAAAGTTGCAACAACCGATGCAGCAATAGTCCGAATCCGGTCATACGTTCCTGGAGCAACTGTTTCCGTTCTCGTGGATCTTCCCTCTGGCGGCAGCAAAACCTTTAGAGTCACTTTAGGTTCTGCTCCGTCACTGTAAAAAGTTCGGGTACCGTTCTTACATGGCTCAATTCACCATGCAGGTAGCACTTCCTGATCGGCCAGGATCACTCGGAATGTTGGCATCTGCAATTGGTGCTGCAGGCGGGGATATTCGAGGTTTACAAGTATTAAAAAGCGAAAATGGAATTGGCTACGATGAAATTATCGTTGCGGTTCCAGGGACAGATCCATCAGATCTCGTTGAGGTTCTCAACTCCATTGGGGGAGTCGAAGTCATCTCAATTGAGATCATTAAGAACGGCTGACCTGCGCACCTGCACTTGGAAGCGAAGTAAAGAAGCGTGGCTTTTTATAATGCGCCTTTTCAAATGCACCGAGCACGGCACTCTTTACTGCATCAATATCTGAAACTTTTACAAGTGCAATTGCGCTACCACCAAAACCGCCGCCCACCATGCGCGACCCAAGCGCGCCTGCACTGAGTGCAGCATCCACTGCACAATCGAGTTCAGGGCACGAAACCGTGTAATCATCTCGCAATGAAATATGAGATTCGTTAATCAATTTACCTAGAGTGACAAAATCTGAAGTACGCAGCGCACTGACAGCAGAGAGCACTCTCTCAATCTCTGTTACAGCATGTCGCGCCCGAATGTATTCAGTGTCCGTAATCTTTGAGCGACCTGCCTCTAGTTCAGCGCGACTGAGGTTGCGCATGGATGCGACGCTAAGTTTTTTGGCGACAGATTCGCACGATGCACGTCGTTCGGCATATCCACCATCGACAAGAGCGTGATGTGCTGCAGTATCGATGATTAACAGTTCTAAACCAGCACTTGCCACATCAAAAGGAATGAGTTCAGTACTTAAGTCGCGACAGTCGAGCAAGAGCGCTGAACCAGCAGCTGCCATCAAAGACACTGATTGATCCATAATTCCGCAGGGCATACCTACATAATCGTTCTCTGCTTTTTGAGTGGCACGAGCTAAATCCGCTAATGATTTTTTCAATCCGAGCAAATCATTGATGCCAACAGCAACTGAACATTCAAGCGCTGCCGATGATGACAAACCAGCTCCAGCTGGAACATGGCCATCGATAAATATGTCGAAGCCAACTTCTGCACCGAGCGCCCAAATGACTCCCAGCACATACTTTTCCCAATCACCAGGGCTTCCTGGTTTAACATCTTTGATATCAATCGAAAAAATTTGCTCCTTACGTTGTTGTGAAGCAATTCGAACTAAACCATCTGGGCGCGTTGCGATTGCTGCATATGTGCGATCGGCAATTGCAAAGGGAAGAACAAAACCTTCTGAATAATCGATATGTTCACCAATTAGATTGACGCGCCCAGGTGCTTCGGCGATAACTTCAGGTCTTCGGCCGTAGAGCTCTTCAAATTGGCGCGAAATAGATTTCATTTAAATCTTTACATCTTTGAGTTGCTGCGCAGATTGTTCAGGTTTCATATCCATGATGAAGGCACCCATCGCAGATTCTGAGCCTGCTAAGTATTTCAACTTTCCAGGAGCTCTGCGAACACTGGTGATCTGCCAATGTAAACGGAGCACATCACGTCCTTGCCGTACCGGAGCTTGATGCCACGCTGCGATATAAGCCATTTCAATTCCAAATACTCCATCAAGTCGCTTCATGACTTCTAGTGAAATAGCAGGAAACGAATCGCAAGCAGCAGGAGAAAGTTCAGTCAGATCGGCAACAGGTTGTAATGGGGCAACATGAATTTCAAATGGATAGCGCGATGCATATGGTGTGTATGCCACCCAATGTTCATTCTGAGCGATGATGCGCACTTGATCGCGTAATTCGCGAGCAACCACATCATCAAATAGCACCCTGCCGGTTTTGGCTTTATGGGCTACGGCAATTTCCAACATCTTTACTACACGTGGGGGTAGATATGAATACGCATAAATCTGTCCATGGGGATGAGCCAGGGTGACACCGATTTCTTCTCCACGGTTTTCAAAAGGTGCAATATGTTCGATGTAGGGAGCCTTCGAAAGTTCAGCAGTGCGATCGCGCCAGGCTTCGAGTAAGGTGCGTACGCGCTGCGGTGATAAATCTTTAAAAGCGCCACCGTGGTTATCGGTAAAGCAAATGACTTCGCATTTTCCAGCGGCAACAACTTCGTCGGTATCGGTTGCAACTTCATCTGGAAGTGCAAAATCACCTATAGGTGGACGAAGCGATGGAGATTTGTTATCGAAAACGACTACTTCAAAATCTTTTTCAGGGATTTCAGTAAGCAACTCACCAGTTGTAGGACAGAGCGGACATAACTCTTTAGGTGGAAGAAAAATTCTGCTTTGGCGATGAGCAGCCATAGCCACCCATTCATTGAGTAATGGATCTAGTCGAAGTTCGCCGATTCCAGGTTGTTCTTCTTGTGGACGTTCATCAATTGCGGTGCGCGATTGCCCTGCTGTGTCGTAATAACGAATTGTTCGTCCATCATTCATGGAACGGCTGGTGCGAATTACGCCAGCGGTTAACTCCACGATTTCATTCATGATGTGCGTACTCTATCGCGTGCTAGGCCCAATCAAGGGTGCGCTCAATTGCCTTCTTCCAACTGGCATAGCCTTTTTCGCGATCTGCAGATGTTGAAGTTGGATTCCAGCGTCGCGATTGTTGCCATTGTTTCTTCAATTCTTCAATATCTTTCCAGAATCCAACTGCAAGTCCAGCAGCATACGCAGCACCAAGCGCTGTTGTTTCAGTGACAAGCGGTCTCGTAATGTCTATTCCCATAATGTCTGCTTGCATCTGCATACATAAAGAATTTGCAGTGATTCCTCCATCAACTCTCATTTCAGTCATTGGTACACCGCTATCGGCCACCATTGCATCCATGACATCGCGAGTTTGATAGCAAATGGCTTCAAGCGCAGCCCTAGCTAAATGTGCTTTAGTTGCAGCACGAGTTAATCCAACAATGACACCACGAGCATCGCTACGCCAATATGGTGCAAAGAGTCCTGAGAATGCCGGAACAAAATAAACTCCAGCTGTATCTGTCACTGATGATGCTAAACCTTCTGTTTCGGCAGCGCTGGAAATGATTCCTAATTGATCGCGCAACCATTGGATAGCTGAACCAGTTACTGCAACTGAACCTTCGAGCGCATACATGGCGGGTTGATTACCAAATTTGTAGCACACTGTTGTGAGCAGCCCATTTTTTGAACGCACAATGTCGGTTCCGGTATTGAGGAGCGCAAAATTCCCAGTTCCATAAGTTGTCTTGGATTCTCCGCGCGCAAAACACACCTGTCCGACCATGGCAGCATGTTGATCGCCAAGAATTCCGGCGATTGGAACAGCACTTCCGAGTGGACCATGTGGATCAGTAAGTGCATATTGTTCTGATGATGATTTGATTTCAGGGAGTATGTTGCGTGGGATTTCAAATTGCTCAAGAAGCTGTGGGTCCCATTGCAAAGTCTCGAGATTCATTAACAAAGTGCGGCTTGCATTGGTGACATCAGTGAAATGAACCCCAGAGCGAACTCCACCGGAGAGATTCCAAAGTAACCACGAGTCGATCGTTCCGAATCGTGCGGAGCCAGCAGCAATGGCCTTCTGCACAGATTCACAATTTTGAATAAGCCAGTTCATCTTGCTTCCAGAGAAGTAAGGAGCAATCGCCAATCCTGTTTTATGGGTGATTTCAGTACGAATATTTTCAGCAAATCCATCAAGGTATGAAGCCGTGCGGGTGTCCTGCCACACGATTGCGTTATGCAATGGCAAGCCAGTGGAAACATCCCAGGCAACAGTAGTTTCACGCTGATTAGTGATTCCAATTGCAGCTAAATCTGAACCGAGAATATTTGCTTGTTTCAGCGCTCCTGCAATGACCTCTTGGGTGCGCTCCCAAATCTCTAGCGCATCATGTTCGACCCATCCTGCTTGCGGAAGTATTTGACGATGTTCTAATTGATGCTGCCCAACAACCTTGCCGGTCACATCAAAAATCATGAAGCGAGTGCTACTAGTTCCTTGATCCAAACTTCCGATGAATGCCATATAGTTAAGACTACAGAAAGACCTCTTTTGATTGAATACAGAACAATAAGGAATTGGTAACACTTTCATCATGTTCAAGTCGCAACTGAACCCCGCACAGCGAGATTCCGCATTGGAATCCCTCGCGAGCGAAGAATTTGATGTGCTGGTGATTGGCGGGGGAGTTAATGGAGTTGGAGTTGCACTTGATGCCGTGACTCGCGGTTTAAAAGTTGCCTTAGTTGAATCACAAGATCTGGCAGCTGGAACATCAAGTCGTTCAAGTAAATTGATTCACGGTGGTTTGCGTTATCTCGAACAATACAATTTTAAGTTAGTGCGCGAAGCGCTACATGAGCGAGAGTTAATGGTCTCAACACAATGTCCCCACCTCGTAAAACCGGTAAGTTTTCTCTATCCGCTCACTGAAAAGGTAAAAGAGCGTACGTATGTAGGTGCAGGACTTGCGCTCTACGATGCACTACGTGGATTTAAGCGAGCACTTCCATCGCATCGACATCTCACCGGAAGAACAATTGCAACTATTTCACCATCGTTGCGCCAAGACATTATCAACGGCGCTATTCGCTATTTTGATGCACAAGTTGATGATGCACGACACACAATGATGATTGCGCGAACAGCTGCTCGCCATGGTGCCTTAATCGCCACACAAGTGCGGGTGGATGATTTGATCCATTCGGGCAAAAAGATTGTTGGGGCAACGGCTATCGATTTAACAACAAATAAGAAGATTTCAATATCTGCAAAGTCGACCATTATGTGTGCGGGTGTGTGGAGCGATGAACTTCATCAAAAGTTTGGTCTAACTCCGGGATATTCGGTTGCAATGTCTAAAGGCGTTCACATTGTCGTGCCGAAGGATGCAATTCGATCTAAGGATGGCATCATTCTCAAAACTCCTGTTTCAGTTCTCTTCTTGATTCCTTGGGGCGATAAATGGATTGTTGGAACCACAGATACTCCATACGAAGCAGATCGCGCACAACCGCTTGCCACCTCTGATGATGTTCAATACATACTCGAACAAGCCAATCGCGTGCTCGAACCGCAACTCAAATCTGAAGACATCATCGGTGTTTTTGCAGGACTTCGCCCTCTTGTTGCTAACAATTCTGAATCAACAACCACGAAGTTATCGCGCGAGCACACGGTAGATCGACCAGCCCCTGGTTCTGTCAGCCTTGCAGGTGGCAAGTACACGACCTATCGAATCATGGCTAAAGATGCAGTGGATTTAGCGGTTCTTGATTTACGCCGCATTGTGGGTGATTCGGTTACCGAAAAGCTTCCTCTTATTGGTGCAGATGGATATCACGCACTTACCCAGCAAGTTGAAAAGATTGCAGCAGAAAGTGGATTAACAGAATCAGCAGTTACCCATCTTTTAGATCGTTACGGTTCATTGATTTCCGAAATTCTTGAAATTATTGAGGAAGATCCTCAGTATGCCGAAAGACTTATTCCAGATCTGCCATATCTCAAAGCAGAAATTCTTCATGCAGCTATGTACGAAGGGGCTTTATCAGTCGCGGATATATTGATGCGTCGAACTCGCATATCTTTTGAAGCTTCAGATAGCGGATTGTCGGTTGCAGATAAAGTCGCTCAAATCATTGCTCCAACACTTGGTTGGTCACGAACTGATGCAAAGAAGTCAGTCAGTCACTTTAGTGAAATAGTGAGCAAAGAAGAAGCAGCGCTTCGCGCTCTTGTTAATTCTTAATCTGTTTACTGCAGCTATCGAAAGCCGGCTTTGCAGTAGGTTTTTTAGCGGGCTTAGGTGATGGGGTAGGCCCTTGCACGATATCAAGCGTGAGCGGAGCTTGTACATCTGCATGAGTTCCTGATGCATCTTTAAATCCAACGTTTCCAATCCAAGTACCTGCAGGCAAACCCTCAATTTTTAATTTCCATACACCACTCGTTTCGCGTGAAACTGTCTGCACCACCTTCGGCTTGCTGAGATTCTCTTCAGAAAAATAGAACCGCACTGACCCAGTAACAACCGGACTTTCATCAGGGCGCTTTACTTCAACGTTGATGGTGGCAGCTTTATCTGTCGAGGATGCCGACACAGATGAGATTGTGATTGTAGATGTCTCGTTTTGTGGCATCGCATCATGAGGATCAGGTTGCCAGGTGCCGGTCAATAGCGAGATGAATTTCTCATTTGTTCCTGCAAATACATTGAGATCTAAGCGATTTCCTGGGACACCATATTTTGGTGCAATACCGCATGATGTGTACTGCCATACCGTCCAGCGCGCAGAACATTCAGATGTGGTCCATGAATGCACAAAACATCCACCGGGTTTTACATTAGGCCGTGCTTTTTCACGAGCCGGATCAATGCTGTACTGCGCAATCCATAATGGGTATGCGCTGAGCTCCTTATCTCGGACGAGTGCAGTCTCGAGAAAGTGGGGCGATGAATAAATCAGCGGTGTTTTACCAGTCTTTTCCTGGATAGTCTTTAAGAATATCTTGGTCCATAAAGTTGCTGTGCTGCGCGGCGCTCTTTTAGCGCACTCCTTATATCGATTTACTTTGACGCAATTGTTTTCAAGATCTAGCGCAACAGGAAGATCCATCTCGTTAAAACCACCAAGAGATGAAATTCGCCAAATAACTTTTTGTGCCTGAGCCTTAGCATCACGTGTAACAGCGCTCACCGAAGTCACATTGGGAAGTAGGGCGTAGTGATAGAAGCCGGTATAGATACCGGCAGCCTGTGCGCCTTCTCGATCTTTCTTCAACCATTTTCTGGCTAGCTGATCGGCATCGTCACGAGTGTCTGAGGCTTTGATGATGACAAAACTGACTCCAGCATCATGCATTTTCTGAAAATTGATTAGTTTGTCATTGGGATGCTGCCAACGACTGATATCAGCTCCATGTAAACGTCCACCAGGACCGACTGGTGACAAATCCGCTGCAAAGACAGGGTTGAGCGAAAAACTAGCGAAAATAAAGACTGCTACTGCAGCAAAATACTTTTTCATTGTTCTATCACAACTGCTTCTATTCCAAAGACATCAAAAATTGCACTCTGCAGAGCATGTCTGTGGCGCATGCGAGCTTCTTCATAGTTGTGACCAGTAGCCAACTTATTGGCATCGCTAAAATCGAGTATCAATCTTCCGTTTTCAAAGGCAGCTAAGCGAGCGTCAAAGTAGGCAATCCATACGATGCGATCTCTGCTTTCGAGTAAATCAAGGACTTCGTTCCAGCGCCCACGAATATCTGAAAGCGTTAATTCCGAAGACATGCGGCGACTTTACCGCAAGCCACTTAATGTCTAGGTGCGCCAAGCCATTTAAAGTATTCGCCGGCCAATATCACACGTAGGTTTCTGGTTCTATCAGGCGAAATTGATAAATGCTGGGCAATTCTGGCAACGATCTGTTCTACTGATTTTTCAGATACAAATCTAACTTTAGCAATCTCAGAATTACTTAATCCTTGCGCTACTAATCGAAGTGTTTCAATTTGAATGTCAGTGAGATCGTTCAGAATAGTGATGAATGAGCTGGCATGAATCGCAGAGTGAATGCTGATCCATTTCATCGCAGAACCATCCACTGCCGAGTCGATTGCCTCGGATAAGGCAAAGGTCACAATCGATAGGTCAGAAACTGAGCGCTTGAGAATAATTTTGCTTCCCTTGGGAATATTCTTTTCGAGTAGCCCAAAAAGTCGTAAATCCGGACAGGAAGTAATGATGACAATGCCTAGATTTTCATCATTTCTGCGAAAGCGTTGAAGGAGTGCAACTGCTTCTTCACCAGAGAATTGAAGATCAATCAAGACAATGTCGGGTTGAAGCGATCTGAATAGATTCTCTGCCATTAACATGTTGCTGGCTTCACCAATAATATTCACACTATGTAAACGAAGTGATGCTGACATTGTTGCTAATTCAAATGCGTCATCATTGATGATCAGCACACGCGCTGGATTTGCCAGAGTTTTAACCATACATAAGGGTAGTTGCTCTTTCTGGAAAAGGAAGAGAAGGGATATCCCTAGCGATTACCTCAAGATAGTTCGAATCGCAGGCGTAATCGACGCAATCAAGGATGAAGCAGATATAGGCGCTCCGTTGGAAGGGAGGAGCGCTGCTTGGTTATGGATGAATGCTGCAGTTGCAGCAACATCAGCAAATCTTTGTTGTGAATTCAAGATCTCTATGTAATTTGTTGCAGTAAGAGCACCAACAATTCCAGCAAGAACATCTCCAGAACCTGCAGTTGCCAGCCATGGAGTTGCTTGCGGCAAAGTGATGACATAGTCATGATGAGCAACAACGGTCTGAAATCCCTTGAGAAGGACGGTTACGTTGAGATGATTTGAGGCACTTTGCGCCCATCTCCATGGATCAGATTCAATAAGTTCGGCACTGACCTGTATTCCACGTCGCTTTAACAACTGCGATAGTTCGCCGGCATGCGGAGTAACCAGGGTTGGTTGTTGCATCAATCCAGCAAGTGGCAAAGCACCGGCGTCCAATACAGTTGGAACAGATTGATTTTTCATTAACGTAAACCATCGATGGCGCAGCCAGGTTGTGTAATCCCGATATTTATTTACTTCAATGCCAGAACCAGCCAACCACGCATTCACTGGACCAGGTTGTACAACTGCTTCGGGAGTTTGATGGAGAACTAGATGTGCTAATCCAGAGCTGCTATGAAAGCGAAGCATGCCAACTCCAGTGGCACTTGCCGCAGATGTTGTGAGGACAGCAGCGCCTGGATATCTTGCTGATCCAGTAATTAATCCAAGTACTCCGCGTGAGTACTTATGGTCAAGTGAGCTCGGCCTTATCAGGCAACGTTTAGCATCCTTTGCCGAGAAAATTCTGCCTTTTGCTATAGCCACGAATTATGCTTCAAACTTGTAACCAAGTCCGCGTATTGTTTGGATGAGCACTGGATTTGCAGGATCTGATTCAATCTTTGATCGTAATCTTTTAATGTGAACATCAAGAGTTTTCGTATCTCCATAATAGTCGCCTCCCCAGACGCGATCTATGAGTTGTCCACGTGTCAGAACTCTTCCGGCATTGCGTAGTAAAAACTCAAGGAGTTCAAATTCTTTGAGCGGGAGCGCTATTTGCTTACCATTGACGCTTACTTGATGGCGTTCAGTATCCATTCGAATTCCAGCAACCTCGTGAACGCCAGAGTTATCACTAAGCGAATCAGGCTCTATTGATCCACGTCGAAGCACAGCTTTAATTCGGGCGACTAATTCTCTTGATGAATATGGCTTTGTCACATAATCATCTGCACCGAGTTCAAGTCCTACAACCTTGTCTATCTCTGAGTCTTTAGCAGTTAACATAATTATTGGTACTTGAGATGTTGATCGAATTGCTCGGCAAACTTCTATTCCCGACAATTCAGGAATCATGAGATCTAATAGTACTAAATCGAAGTCTTGTGATTTGAATTGCTCGAGACCATCTTTTCCATTGTCTGCGATATTTATTGAGTAGCCTTCTTTTTGAAGCAAGAAGCTGAGTGCCTCGGAAAACGAAGCCTCATCTTCAATAATAAGGATCTTGGTCATGATTTAGCTCCTTCTGAATGATTGCTAACTGGCAATCGAAGGGCAAAAGTTGAACCGACTCCTGGTTGGCTCCACACTTTAATTTCGCCGCCATGTTTTACCGCCACATGTTTCACAATTGATAAACCAAGACCTGTGCCTCCTGTTTCGCGCGAGCGAGCAGGATCAACACGGTAGAAGCGCTCGAAAATTCGCTCCTGATCTGATTCTGGAATTCCGATTCCTTGGTCTGTCACTGATATTTGCACAATATCGCGGTCGACCACAGTTGTTACAGAAACCTTAGTACCAATCGGTGAATAGTTAATTGCGTTCTCGATTAAGTTGTGGACCGCCATGGTTATTTGTTCTCCATCTCCAAGGACATTTGCATCATCAGATTTCACGTATTGAATATCGATTTTGCGAGATTGAGAGACTGTTTGACTTTGATCTACTGCAACTTGGATTATGTCGTTCACACTAACTTCCTCAGCAACACTCAGCGGATCTGAATCTTGTAACCTACTTAAATTGATAATTTCCTGAACTAAGTCGGTAAGCCTCTTAGCTTCATGTTGCATTCTTGATGCAAATTTCGTGACTGATTCAGGGTCGTCTTTGGCTGATAGAACTGCTTCACTCAGAAGAGAAAGTGCTCCAATTGGGGTTTTTAATTCGTGAGAGATATTTGCCACAAAATCTCGTCGAACTTCATGAACGCGTTGGGCTTCAGATTCATCACTAATTAAAACTAGAATCTTCCCACCATTTTCTAATGCGACAACCTTTAAGGTGAGTTCGCGAACACCATCTCCGATTGGACCGCGTGCAACTTCTAACTTTCCGGTATGTGGGCTATTTGTGCGCCTAACGGCACGAATAATTGCAGCAAGCTCGGGTGATAGAAAGTTTCCTTCTCGAACTACATTCAGATTTTCTATGCCCTCGGAAGAAAGCAGAATTTTTTCTCCATCACCTATGAGAAGGACATCCTCATTAAGGTGATTAATCAAATCTAAAACATAATTCGGTGTTGAGGTGTCTGGAGTTTCTAAATCAACTTTTCGAAACCACATGTGAGAAGCCTAATGCGGGGGTGCCCCAGTTAACCGTCCGTTCACGCGGATGATTTCCATTATTCACCGATTGCCTCTATTTTTACCCAATGGCTCTCATTCGCTCGGTGTTTCAGGAAGAACTCGATGGTGTTTCTCAGTCCCTCGTAGACCTTGCGCAGATGGTGAGTGATTCGATCCATAAGGCTACCCAATCTCTCATTTCGGCAGATTTAC
>OGWM01000074.1_pt1 | contig 14820 bp, 19 predicted proteins | sample 1576041 | NCBI WGS metagenome assembly OGWM01 (sample SAMN07581538, study PRJEB24739) | freshwater metagenome | place: Singapore | collected 2015-01
CTGCCTTGTCACAAGTGCTTCAACCCACTTGTCACGGAATCCCAGATATAAAGCCAGCATTGACGAGGATACTGGCTACCGTTGGCCAACGGGCTTCTGCAGAAAGCTTTAAGAGTTTAGCAGACTTCTGTCCAGTACACGGCAGCTCCTTCTAGGAATAATCGCCTATTAACGTGACGCGCTTCATGAAAAGGCACTTCCCACATTTCTCGTTGTCCATTGCGAGAGAAGAACAGGCGCACCATCAGTCGCAAGCTGTTTCAATCAGGTCAAGGTATTCGGCGCACCATTGGCGGAATGCTGCCTTTGCAAGGCGCACCTCTTCGCTGTTGGGGCCATATAGCCTGCCATCGTCCTCAACGGCCTTTGCGGCCTCCATGGCTAGTTCCCAGGCTTCTTCTGCAGCATGAGGCAATGCCATGGCAGGAAGGGCGTGGTTCCCTTAGTCTACCCTTGCAAATTGTTCATTGCCTTTACCACTTTTTCGGCCTCTCTCAGTTTTGGCAAAAGAGTGGGTCTGTAGAGATGTTCGGCAGCAAGAAGCTGCAAGGCCGTTTGCCTGTTTGCCTCGAGAAGGGCCAGGATAAAAGCTAGCTCCTTATTAGAAAGTTCAATGCCAACCATTTTTCAACAAATACTGAAATTGTGTAATTGGTGAAAATTCTAAACGCTATCTTGTAAGGCTCCTTATCCAGTCTATGTTGTCATCTTTGGATGCATCTAGCACTGCTGCTGCAAGTGCAAAGCAATAGTCGTCCACGCCTGAATCTTTACCGCCAGTCACTGCCCATTGACCACTTGCTCGGTATAGAACGCTCAAGTTTTTAAGCTGCCAGATGAGTTTTTTATGTGGATATAGCTCAATCAGTCCGGCATTGAACAGTTCTCGCAGCTTGCTGAAGGCTTTCATCTTGGTGCTAACCGACCAAGCAAGTTCAGTGATGGGGAAATCCTTTGACAGATCTTGAATGATGGCTGAACTATTGAACTGGTCAAGGGTGATGCTTTGAAATTCATAAAGACGATGGTGCTCTTTAATCCATTCTTCCACCTTCGCAATGCTCACTTCTTTTTTGCCACCAATCTCAAAATCGGCCTCGAAAGTGTGAAGCTTGTCTACTACCAGGCGTTCACCTTCGTAGTGAATGATGCAGGCGATGTATTCATCTCGACCAACGCCACCACGAGCTGGGTCAAGGGAAAGGAAATAGGTGCCAGCAAGTTCTCGCTTTGGCGGCAGCACTGTTCTATCTTTATTTACCGCCACATCTACCACTTCTGGAGCCAAGAGCACAGAATTACTGCGCCTAAACTGGGCTCCGTATTCCACCCAAAAACTTTCTTCGTCTTTCTTAAGAGCGTTTTGCAGGAATGGGCAATCAAAGGGCAGATTGGGGTTGATATCCCATGTGGGAATTTGCAATGCCTGCATGCCAGGATACTCGCCGCTTTCGGCTTGTTTGAAATGCTCGTAGAACAAGCCGCTAGTCAGCCATGGAGACGACAGCTCGATAATTTTGCCGTGTTTACCGAACTGGGCAATAGAAGGAGACAGTGCCGTGTACATGGCTTCTGCACCACGGTTTGCATCACCGTCAATGCTGAAAGCAAGTTCGTCCATAACCACAGCCACAACAGCTTTTCCTCGAGACGCTCGAGCCGAGGCGGGAATAGCTTGGAATACGCAGCCATTACTCAGTTCAATCTCCAAGGACGTTTCCCTTGTAATTTCTTGCTCCAGTGGGCTATTGATAATGAGCTGACGAATGTTGTCAAGAGCGATCTTGGACTGGCCCAGGTCGTTAGCGACCGTCACTACATACCATTTCTCTCCCTTGCGCACCCTCCGGCGAAAGTGCTCATCTTGACAAAAGGCCATGTAGGCAGCAGCTACTGAGGCCATGAAGGTTTTTCCACTATTGTGATTGACGATGCCATTTGCAATGAAGGCATTGCTTACCGGCACATGGAAATCAAACACCTCTTGTGGCGCTTCAATCTCGATGCTTGCAATGGGATCGTAAAACAATGTAGTCTGCGCCAATTGTCGAAAATGAGTGGCAGCTTGGCCAAATGCAAGATTTGAGTCAAGAAGTTTTACAAGGCCCGGCAGTCGCCGAGCGTTAAACTCTTCGCCGGAGTTTTTCAGGGCGTTACCAGTAAGTGTCCTGAGTCGTGAAATAATACCTTGTCCATGGGTGCAGCGAAGTTCTTCAATAAGAAGTTTGAGTTGGTTCTTTTGATTGGGAATAGCCGCGGTGTTTCCACCGTCTCTCGCAACATTCAACCCTTGCAAGGCCTTCAATTGCTTGCGTGGAAGGCGAAACCCAATGTCAGAGCAGAATGTCTGCCGAGCCTCAAGCCCTAGCAAAGACAGGTGCCAGTAGGTTTTGCCATTGATAGGCTTTTGGCTGAGTGCAGAAAGAATGCCAAGGTTAAGAAGAAGCATTTGAACTTCTCGACCAAGCATTTTGCAGGCCGTGCTAAACGTAATAGCTTTGCCGCCTTTCTCTACCGACCCATCGGTATCAAAAAGGCCCGACAGAAAGGCGCACACGATTTCTCTTCGTGATTGCATGATCACCCACGGAACGCGTTTTTGGTCGCGAACTACATCGGAGTTCCACCCAAGATCACTCAAAAAGGCCCTGTAATAGCGCGAGCAGTATTGAGCCTTTTGTGTTGCACCTCGACGCGGGTCCCGTTTAACCTTGAACTGAACATTAAGCCCACGCTCCAACGATCGAACCATGAAGGGCATGTCGTCCTCGTGAGAAGTCAGCTCAACTCCAGTAGAGGCGGTCCACGAGCCATCGCCAACTAATGCTCCTAGGGCATAGGCCATGTCTTCGCCGAGAGCAGTGGGTGGGTTGATTGATTTGGCGGCAGCGCTAGCTTCAGCCGCTTTGACATGCCTGTGGGCAATGGCGCTGATGTCGGGGTTGTTTCTTGGCCAAACATTGGCTCCCGGACGCACGACCACTTGATCGCCCTTCTTTAAGCCACCAAGGGCCTTCCATTCGTGCTTTCCATTGCGTCCCATGACCATCACTGGATGATTTGGCGTGCCGGCCACTTCAAAACCTCGCGAAGTTCGAAAGCGAATAACGTCTTGAACTCCTCCTCGATAAAACATGGCAGCGCTTCGAGCTGGCCCGCTTGGCTGCGCCAATTTCAGTTCGCAATTTTCCCATCCATCGCCAATGTCGTTTCCTTGACCAGCGAGAGATCCGATTTCAATCATCCCTTTGTCGGTAGCGATTAGCGTGTCTGCCGTGACGCACCGTCTTCCCATCGACCAAATAGCATGGTTGATATTCTCTTCAAACAGATTGTTGAGAATTTTTTGTTGCCTTGGCCACAAGGGCGTCTTGAGCACTAGCTCAGCAAACTCACTACACTTCAGCATGATATTTAGCCACAGCCAGTTCTTCCATGTTATGCAACAATTCCTTGGGAAAGAAATAAGCCGGTCTATTGCGAGCCGGATCTGCCCAATATTGTTCGTCCATTGCCTCCTTTCCCCAGCACCATCCGTGGATGAGGGTGCGATGGTTTTCGATGGTTACTAAGACAAATTTCTTATGCGGATCTTCATTGCGTTGCACGATAAGATCGTAGGAGTGCTTCGACCGAGTTTTGATATCCATGCCGGGCAAGTCGTCAGAGCCGCGCTTGGCTTCGCTTTCTTGATAGAGCAAATGCTTGAGCCCCAAGTAGGAGCCCACGGCCATTTCACCCGCTGCGCCAAGTAAGTGGATTTCCAGGGCTTTGTCGCCACGAGCGGCGCCACGATTACGCCCGCGAAGCCCTTTGGCCTCGTTTACGGCCTGCCTTCTCCTTCCTTCCTCCATCGCTTGCTTTCTTTCCTCTTCGGAGAAGACGAATTCAATGGGAGTGGGCATAGCAGAATGTACGTCATGGCCATCATACCCATCTTTAGAATGGAAGCAAGCCCATAGTGTGAATGATGTCAGAAGAAATTGTTGACCTTGGTCATGCCACTGAAGCCGGCTTGAGGGCCGATGGTCTTGCCAACGCCCTCACGGGCATGGGCATCAAGGGGCGAGACAAAAGCCTGCAAACCACCGCTCAGCCCATTGTCTTTCTGTCTCAAGAGGAGCTTGAGGCGCTGTACGGAGAATGGCTTCCGCGCCGAATCGTGGACATTTATGCGGAGCAGGCCACGCGTAGAGGCTTCAAGGTGCTATTTGGCGGAGAAGGAGCTGCTGCGGAGGAGGTGGTCGGCATTGAGCAAACGATTGAGGACTTGCACATCCTCGAGAACTTCATGCTCGCGTCAAAAAATGCCCGACTTTACGGCGGCGCCGTCATTTTGCTCTACATCGACGATGGGCGTCCAGCAGATCAGCCAGTGGACAAAAGCCGCATTTATTCCGTTGAAGGAATGGAAGTGCTTGATCGTTGGCAGATTGCGCCTGTGATCAACGAAGAGAATTTGTACGACTATTCCAAGGCGACGTACTATCAGATTATTTCAGGCGACCTCATTCGACAGCCACAGCTCACTTACATCCACAAAGACAGGATTTTGCGTTTTGACGGCGACTGGCTCCCTTATCGCATTCGGCAGAGAAATTATGGATGGGGGATGAGCAGCTTGCAGACTGTTTATGAAAGCTTTAAGCATTACTGGACCGGCCTGAATTCAGCGGCCACTTTGTTGAGCGAGTTTGATATTTTCGTCCACAAGATTAAGGGCTTGGCGCAAATGCTTGCCGCCGGAAAGGAAGGCGATGTGCGTGATCGTCTCATCTTGAACGACATGAGCAAGAGCGTTTACAGGGGTTATGCAATTGACGCGGAAAAAGAAGAGCTGGCCTTTATCAGCAGGAACTTTGGAGGCGTTAGTGAAATCCTTGAAAAAATGCGCGTGGACATCATTGGCGCATCAAAGATTCCCCACACTGTACTGTTTGGCGAAAGCCCAAGCGGCCTTGGCTCGACTGGTCGCAGCGAAGAGCGTGATTTTGCCAAAACGCTAGCGGATTACCAGCAATCCACTTTCCATCGTCCTCTCAAAAAGCTGATGGAGTTAATCATGCTCAGCAGCACGGGACCGACCAATGGAAGGGTGCCGGAATCATGGCGTGTTTCTTTTAACAATTTGTTTGAACTAAATGAGCGCGAAAAAGCGGACGTGAGGGCTCGCGTGGCGGCCGTAGACGGGCGCTACATCCAACTAGGGGTGCTGAGTCCCAAGGAGGTGGCTGACGCCCGCTACGGAGGCACAGAGTGGTCCATGGAACTTACTCTCGATCCGTCCGTAGTGCGAGAACTCCCTGCTCAAGCCGGGGGTGGCTCCACTCAGAAAGGGGGTGAAGGGAAGATGGCAGTGCCCCCTGGAGGCCGTGATCCTCTCAATGAGGAAAATGGCACTCTTCCCATGGATGGAAGCCGAGAAGTAGAAGATAGTGCCGGCTTGTACTTGTCTCGCGATTTAGAGCATCGTCGTGGCGATGTTGAGTTCACGGACAAAGAGCTGCATGGTCGAGCAGTGGCTGCTGCTAAGAGCAAGTTCAAAGTGTGGCCGTCGGCCTACGCCAGTGGCTATGTGGTGCAACAATACAAGCGCATGTATAAGGAAAAGCATGGCTCAATGAGTGGTGCTTTCAAGGGAGATGGACAAGAGATTTATGCGGATGATCTCGACAAGTGGTTCAAGGAGAAGTGGGTGAGGATTGGTGCCAATGGAGAGATCCTGGGCCCCTGTGGCGCTCGTGAAGAAAAAGAAGGCAAGCCCAAGTGTCTTCCTGAGGCAAAAGCGCAGGCATTGAGTAAGGAAGAGCGTCAAACCATTGTTGCACGCAAGCGTAAAGCCGATCCAAACCCTGAGCGCGAAGGGCCAGCGAAAATGGTCAGCAGCAAGGTGGACGCCATTGAGCCAATGCAAGTGGAAGGAATGATCCTTGAAGGCATTGATGAAGAAGCCTTCATTGCCGAGGCGGACATTGACAAAGCACTGAGCGAATGGAAAGAAGAAGCTCCCGCCAAGTTCAAGGAAATTTTGGAAGCCGACAATGCTGAATAATCTTGCCTCGTTTTCCGATGTTGTACTGTCCAGCAGAATGGATGCTGCATGGTCTTACGATCGCAACACTGGGCGCTACCGAGACGAGCGCGGCAAGTTCCTGAGCCAAGCTTCAGTGCAAAAGCTTGTTGATGGTCGCATTGATAAACTGGAGGCTTCCCTGAAGCGCTTCACGCGCATGTTGAGCGATGGATCAATCACCCTTGACCAATGGCAGGGAAGCGTGCGAGAGGCAATTAAAACTGCCCACATTCAAGCGGCAATTATTGGTCATGGCGGAAAAGCTGGCATGGGCAGCGCGGAATACGGTCGCGTGGGGCAAAGGCTTCGTTTGGAATATGATTTTCTTAAAAATTTTGCCTCCGATTTGCTTGGCAATCGCGTTTCTGCTCCCATGGCTTTGGCTCGTATTGGCCTATATGCTCAAAGCGTTCGCGGATCTTACTGGCTGGGAGCCGAAATCAGACAACAAGAGCAGGGCTACTCCCTGATGCAACGCATCTTGGATGATCAAGCCAAGCATTGCCAGGATTGTTTGCGCTACGCGGCTCGTGGCATCGTTTCCATTGGCACCGTGCCATTGCCTGGGCAGCGTTGCGAATGCGGGGCTAGGTGCCGCTGTTCAGTGCGTTACTTCAGACAACAGCCAACGCCCGTCCTCGTGTGATTCTGCGGCTATCATCAAGCGAGCTTTCCTGCTTTTGTGGCAAAAATTCTTTACTGCGGCGACGTTGGCGTGCAAACCGGCTTCGGGCGAGTGAGTGAGCACTTGATTCCGGCGCTGGCCAAGGATCACGAGGTGCATGCATTGGCATCCAACTGGCACGGCGACCCAAACGAGATGCAGGAACATTGCAAAATGTATCCGGCAATGGCTCATGGCGCAGATCCGTTTGGCGGACATCGCATTGGAGAGCTTGTGCAAACAATTCAACCGGACATCGTTTTCATTTTGAATGACATCTGGGTGGCAATCAATTTGTTTGAAGCCATCAAGCAATTCAAGGACCAACTGGCATTCAAGACAATTGTTTACACCCCCATTGATTCCTACGGCTTATTCTCCGAATTACTTCAGCCCATTGAGGAATGGGACGCCTTGATTACATACACGGAATTCGGCAAGCAAGAGTTGGAAAAAATGGGCTACAGCAGGCCCATTGAAGTGATTGGTCACGGCACCAATTTTGAGCAATTCTTCCCCATGGATAAGCAAGAGTGCAGGAAGGAGCTTGGGGTGCCGGAAGACGTTTTTATTGTTTTCAACGGCAATCGTAATCAGCCACGAAAACGCATTGATCTTACGATTAAGGGCTTCATTAAGTTTGCGAAAGACAAGCCAGATGCGCGTCTGTGGCTAAATATGGGCAGGAAGGACATGGGATGGGACTTGGTGCCATTGTTCAAGCGAGTGGCGCGAGATGAGGGATACGATCCAAAAGGAAAGCTAATCCTGACTAGTCCAAATTTTTCCGTGGACAATTGCTTGCCGGTCGAGAAGCTCAACAAGGTTTATAACGCTTGTGATGTGGGCGTAAACACTTGCATTGGTGAAGGCTGGGGGCTGGTGAATACTGAGCACGCTGCAACTGGCGTGGCGCAGTTGGTGCCAGATCATACAAGCCTGAAGGAGATTTTCAATGAAGTGCCTCGCATTCTTTGCCAAGGCTCTGAAACTGACAGGAACTACGGACTGGAGCGTCCACTTCCCACGCCCGAAAGTTTGGCAGAGCTTCTGAGCGGCTACTACGAGAATCGTGACTTTCTAGCCACCGATGGACGATGGTGCCACGAGCGCGTCCACCAAGAACAATTCACTTGGCCTTTCATTGAGAAGAAGATGCTGGCAGTGATCAATAAGACGCTGCGAGCAAAAGACTCTTCGAGCGCCAAGGGCTTTGGCACTCCCGTAAAAATTGCTTGATCACCATGGAAATCTCTCAAATCTTTTTAAGCGACGCGGGAAATGAACTTTCGCCGTTTCTCAAGCATGCCACTGGCACTGTTCAAGCTGCGTTTCCTAATGCAAACCATACGATTTACAACAAAGAAAGCCTGAGGCAGTTCATTAAGGATCATTATGATCCCGACGTACTATGGGCCTACGACTGCTTAGTTCCGTATTCGTACAAGGCTGATCTTGGGCGATTCTGTTTGCTCAATCATTTTGGCGGATGGTATATGGACATTGCAGTGAGAGTGGTCAATCCCGTGGAAGTGGGGCCTCGCATTAAATGGCTTGCCTTCCGAGACATTCAAAGATTTAGCTTCACTTCATGGGCTTGTGCCACCACTGTTCTCTATTCGCAAATAGCGAATTCGGCCTTGGTGACCGCCATTGAACTGATCGTCAAGAATTGCCACGAGAGGTACTATGGCATCACGCCGTTGTGCCCAACTGGCCCCACGCTTCTTGGGCAGGCATTGGCAATGAACGGTTCAAATGCGGACTTCGTTTATGGTGATTATTTAGAACTCACTCCTACGCATGAGCAAAAGAATAGGGCTTTCGTCTTGCCCGATGGAACTATTATGGCTTGGTCCAAGCCTTCTGGCGGCGGTGATCTTACTGGCGTTGGTGCTAAGGGAGTAAATAATTACAATGAGCTTTGGGCGCAACGAGCGATTTATTCGCAATGAAATACTTTCTCGATTTTGGTACGCATTATTTTCATGGCACCATCCATGAAAATGGCATTTTGTCTTTTGAGCGACGAGGCTTTTTTGGTCAAACACAGCCCTACGAGTGGCGGGTGTCAACTTTTGAGCCGTCTCCATACGCGTTTGAGGCAAATAAGCAACATTTGCCTTCCATCGCTTCGCGCTTTAATCGACTGGACGCTTATCAGGCGGCAATTGCTGATTTCGACGGCACCATGGAGTTCAAATGGTGCCCCGGCAACGAAGCGGGCTCAAATTGCTTAAAGCAAACAATCGCAGAAGTAGACGAAAGTGGCGCCGAGATTCACATGGTGCCAGCTATTGATGTGAAACGCTTAGTGGAAGAAATAGTTGCTGAAGACAAGGAAGCATTTATTGTGATCAAGTGCGACATTGAGGGGGCAGAGTTTTCTGTACTGCCTAGATTGCTCGATGCTGAATGCGTTCGTGAATCAGTCAAAGAAGTGTTTGTTGAGTGGCACGATCGCTTCTGGGCCGACAAACCCAACCATCAAGAGATTCTTCGTAAAAAGGCTATCATTAAAGAGTCCTGCCAGGAATCTGGCATCGTTATTCATGATTGGCAATGACCAAGATGACGCCCAAAACCAAAAAGGAAAGGCAGGCAAAGATTGCCAAAGTGATGAAGGAATTCAAGGAAGGCACCCTCAAGGGGAGCGATAAAAAGCCAATCACCAATTACAAGCAAGCTGTTGCCATTGCCCTTTCTGAGGCTGGCATGAGCATGCCCAAGAAAGACGCGAGCGAGGAATACATGCGAGCCTTCATCCGTCAAGTGCTGCGAGAAGAAGAGGCCATGGAGGAAGAAGAGGGCGCCTGCGACTCGGGAAAGTCTTAAGGGGCGACGCTGAATCGTTTGCCCCTCCATCGTCTGTTCAATCCGCTGCCCGTCGTGGCCTGGAGCTTCGGAAGAAGTATGGCAAGGGTGGTCTGACCACGCAAGAAGCTGGCAAGCAAGGCATTGGCAGCGGCGTGGCACGCGCCACGAGCCTGGCCAATGGAGAAAGCGTAAGCTATGAAACGATTAAGCGCATGGCAGCTTTCTTTTCTCGTCACGAAAAGAACAAGAGTGGCGGAGAAAATGATGCTGGATATGTATCCTGGATGCTGTGGGGAGGCGACGCGGGCAGGGCATGGGCCAATCGCATCATTAAGATGGTGGAAAGTCGCAAGCAACAGTCATGAGCGAATATGTTCGTGTGATTGAAGAGGAGGAAGATGGCATTGGCATTTTGAAAGCACTATGCATCCTTTCCGCTCATGAGCATCGAGACACTTCTAGCTGGCGCTTGGTCGAAGAGCAGCATTTCAAGAATGGACGCCTTGATGAAACGCATATCTTCGTGCGTAATGCTTATGACAAGCCCCACGAATGCTTTGAACCAGTGAAGATGCTTGTTTTCGAGGCTGAAGCCATTGCGAAAAGCTATGTAATGAACGGGATTGAGCAGCAAATCGAAGGGCTTCAGGACGATGACGACGAAGAGGACTGAGCTGCATTGACCACGAAATTTGGCATGCCCAAGAGCCAGAGAACTGACAGTCCGTAGAGTCCACTAAGGGTGGCAATTTGCACTGCAGACGGTTCGCTTTCACCTTTCTCCATGCGGCAATAGGTGGCGGCACCAATATGCAACTCTCGTGCAACATCTCGCTGCGACAAGCCACTATTGGTGCGAGCGTCTTTCATGCGCTGCGCGACGACAAGTTTGCGCTGGTGATGCGGCATGCGCAATGCATTGACGGAACTACTGAGAAAATGACGCACCGTGTTTCGCCTATGGAACAAAGATTGTAGTTTAATACATTTTCTTCGCTAGTTTTAGTGCATGAGCGAAACTTCTTTCCGCTACGATATCGCGCCCATCGAAAAGTATGAACTAACCCCTGAGGGTTATCTTCGTGCTTGGGCCACTATCGCTCGCACTGGAGTGCAAATGTACTCCGATGCGGACGGCAGTGTAAGGCGCGAATATCGTCCAGAGGGGGAAGTGGCGTCTCCTGAAAGCCTTGCTTCGTTTGGTGCAAAAGCAATCACGCTCGAACACCCGCCCGTTCTTCTTGATAGCGCCAATACAAAAAGCTATCAAATCGGTTTTACTGGCAACGAGGTGGTTTATGACAACGGATTTGTCCGCGCTGTCATGACAATCACCGATAAAGATGCCATTGAAAAGATTATGCGCGGCGATGCGAAGGAGGTAAGCGCTGGCTACAGGGTCGAATACGATCCCACGCCTGGCGTCACTGATGGCGGCGAAAATTACGATGGCATTCAACGAATGATCAGCGGAAATCACGTTGCCGTTGTTAGGCGTGGCCGCGCAGGCCCGCAGGTGAAGTTGCATCTTGACCGAATGGATGCGGCCGATCCCTCATTGATCTCTACACAAGAGGAAACTCCTATGGCTGCACAAGTCAACTTTGATGGCGTTTCTTTTGAAGTGTCGGAAAGCATTGCTACGGCCATCGCTAAAGAGCGGGAGGACGCAAAAGCAAGTTACGACATGATGAAAAAGAAATACGACGAAATGATGGCCGAAGCTTCCAAAATGAAGGAAGAAATGGATGCCATGAAGAAAGAGATGCAAGGCAAGTGCGACGCTGCTGAGGGTCGTGCTGATGCTCTTGAGCAAGAGCTGGAAGCCGCCAAGGCTGATCTCGCTGTTGCCGGTCAAGTGAACATTGATTCGCTTGTCGAAGAGCGCATCGCTCTCATTGACAAAGCTCGCGTCAATCTTGATTCGGCTTTTGATTTCGCCGGCAAAAATGCTCGTGAAATCATGGAAGCCTCGATCAAAGCTGTTCGCGGCGACGTTGATCTGTCGGAGCGTTCCGACGATTACGTTCAGGCAATGTTCGACACTCTGGCCGAAACCGCTTCGCGTGGTGATTCGACCTCGACCGACGAACTGCGCAAAGCTGTGGCCTCCATTGCCACTCCTGTCTCTGCTCCTTCCGCTTACATGGAAGAGCTGCAGAATGCTTGGAAAAAACCCCTCTCCGTCTCTAAGGAGCGCTGATTATGGCCGTCACCTTTACTGCTTCGGGGACCCCCACTGCTGGCGGTGTGCAACAGAGCTACGCTCTTGAGCTGACTGCACTGCTGGAGGGTCAACTCTCCGATATTCGCGACAACACCATTGGCACCTACATCAACGAAACCGGCGCTGTGCTGGCTTTCGGTAATGTGGTCACCTATGCAAGTGGTGGCACTGTCGCCAACTCTGCCAAGACCCTGGCCGCCACTGGCGAGACCGTTCTGGGCATCAACGTCCTCACCTATGTGGACGAAACTGCCCTTGACGCCAATAGCCGTCCTGGCGTGAAGAATCAGCAAGTGCTGAACGTAGCTAATGAAGGCGCAGTGGCCGTCTATGTGACTGGTGCTGTTACGCCTGCTTCGCCTGTGCGCGTGCTGTATTCCGCTAGCGGCACTGGCAAGGCTGGTCAATTCAGCCACGCTTTCGCTTCTGGCAAAACCGCTCGCCTGTCCAATGCTCGCTTCCTGACCTCTACCACTGGTTCTGGTCTGGCAATCCTTGAGCTGAACGGCCCGAGCTTCACTCTCTCCGCTGATTCTTGATAGGAGGCCCTGAAATGTCTGATTTTCGCATGGATGAAGCGGGTCTGTTTCTCGAGCGTCAGCTTGAGTACATACGCCCTCAAGTGTTTGAAGTCACTTACGCTGACATCAAATACCCCACTATTCTGCCTGTCACCAGCGAGGCTGGTCCCGGCGCTCAGACCTTCACCTATCGCATCATGGATGCCACTGGTGAATTCCGTCTGATTGCCGACGCCGCTGATGACCTGCCCCGCGCCGACATCAGCCAAACCGAAAAGAGCATCAACATTCGCTCGTTCGGTGGCTCCTTCGGTTATACCGTTCAGGAGCTTCGCGCTGCTCAAATGGCCAACCTTGCTCTTGAGCAACGTCGTGCCACTGCCGTGCGTCGCGCTTATGAAGAGAAGGTTGAAGATGTGGCGATGTTCGGTGAGGCTTCCGTTGGCCTGGCCGGCTTCTTCAACAACAGCACTGTCGATGTGGTTGCTGCTGACAAGTGGTTCACCACTGCCAGCGTGACTGCTCAGGAAATGCTCGAACTGCTGAACTATGGCGTGACTGCCATCGTCAATGGCTCGAAGATGAAAGAGCAGCCCGACACCATCCTGATGGCTTATGAGGATTACAACAAAGTTGCCACCACCCGCAACTCTGATTCCTCGGACGTTACCGTGCTGGAATACTTCCTGCGCACCAATCCCTACATCCGTAACGTTGAGCCCATCAACCAGTTGGATGCTGACAACAGCGTTCTGAACACCAATCGCATGGTGGTCTACAAGCGCGATCCTGCCAAAGTGCAACTGCACATTCCGCAGCCGCTTGAGCTGTTCCCGCCTCAGCAGCGTGGTCTGGAATTCATCGTTCCTGCTCATGCTCGCGTGGGTGGCGTGGCCCTGTACTATCCCAAGAGCGTCATTTACGTTCAGGCTTCTGCCTGAGGATAGTCAAGCGATGGGCGTTAAGCTAATGAACAGTTCTTTTTGAACACTAATGTTGATTGCTTATCGCCCTGACCTTGAAAATCCGCCTCGGGAAGGAGGGTTTGGCATTATCACCGAAGCTGGTTTGATTCAGCTTAGTCCTGGCGTGAATACTGACGTTCCAGAAACTAAATGGGACATCGCTCGTAAAAATGGCACAGTCAAGCGCCTCATGGCAATTGGCGCCATTGAAGAGGTGAAAGAGCAGGCCACTGTCCAGGAGATTCCGCAAAGCGTTGATACTTTGACGCTGCTGCCATTGAACGAAGCCTTCCGACTGCTGGAAATCATGCATGACGAAGAACAACTTCTCCAATGGAAAGGGCGAGAAGGTCGCGTGAGAATCAGAAATGCCATTAACAAGCGTTTGGAGAACATTCGCGCAGGGAAAGCTTGATCATGGCCGTCACCTACGCCACTTTTCTTGATCGCTTCCCCGAGTTTACCCCTCATCCATCGGGCATCGTGAATGGGGCCATTGCCGAGGCCACAACAGACGCTTCGCAAGATGTGTTTGGAAGTCAAACCGACCGAGCCGTTAAGCATCTTGCCGCTCATATTATCGCCGTTCAGCTTGCCCAAATGGGCATTCAAATTGGCGCTACGGAGGGCAAGGTGTATGGCAAGGGGCTAGAGGCTACGCAGTATGGCCAAGAGTTCAAACGCATGCTTGATACCGTTGCTGGATCTTCCTCCATTGGTTTTGTTGTATGAGCAACGTCCTTTCGCCACTTGCTAATGCCACCTTGGTATGGCAGGTGGCGTCTGGATATGTGCAAGACGCAACCACTGGTAATTATGTGGCCACGGCTACCGGCGTCACTTATTACGCCACTTTGAAGCAAAAACAAAACCCTCGTTTTGACTATTTGCTTGGAGCCGATGCCACTGCAGTGTACATGGAAGGGAGACTCACTTCACCCCTCACCTTTTCAGGAATTACGCCCGGCAGTTCTGCTGCAGCAACAATCAATGGAAGGGAAGGACGGTTTGAGCTGCTACCAAACGAACAAATTGCTGAGCATTACTGGCAATTTCTTGGCACGCCAATTAGAGGAATTTTTAGACTAATTGGCAAGGGAAGCGTTCAGAACGTCTGAGGCGCTTAATCATTCTTTCTTTCCATTGAGGATTTTCTCATGCTCTACCATCCGACTGAACTGGTTAAGAGCCAAGACGTTATCGTTCGTGTTGGCTCCGTGATCACCGCTAGTGGTCGCCCTGTGATCACCCAGAGCGGCGCCACCTTCACTGTTAGCGGTGCTCCCACGCTTTACACGCTGCAGGCCGCTACGACGGCTTCCGTGGCTTTTAACGACGGCAACACTGAGTTCTACCTGCTTGGCGGCGGCGGTTTTTCTGATAGCGTGATCGTCACCTCTCAGGCCACTGCTTCTGTTACTTCCTATTTCCCCGGCGTGGGCAACATCAAAGTATGAACAAAACCGCACGCACCGCTGCACTGGAACACGCCAAGGCTTGCCTACCAAAAGAAGCCTGCGGTTTACTGGTGGTCATCAAAGGCCGCGAACGTT